>Ga0105044_10008041_pt1 | contig 14526 bp, 12 predicted proteins | sample MAT01_FD_78092 | JGI IMG/M metagenome (GOLD analysis project Ga0105044, IMG submission 78092) | Freshwater microbial communities from Lake Fryxell liftoff mats and glacier meltwater in Antarctica - MAT-01 | ecosystem: Environmental > Aquatic > Freshwater > Ice > Liftoff microbial mat | place...
ACCAAAGCTTTTATCCGCAATATCTGGACAACCATTGCCAACGGAAAATTATGGAAAGGTGAATTAAAAAACAAAGCAAAAGATGGAACCATTTACTGGGTTGACACTACCATTGTTCCGTTTCTGGATGAACTTGGAAAACCTTACCAGTATGTTGCAATAAGGTCTGATATTACCGAACAGAAAGAAGTCGAAGAAAAACTACTTGAAAGTGAAAAAATGTTTAAATCGATATTTGACAATAGCCTTGCGGCAATAATGGTGGCTGATGATCAAGGCAATTATTTATCTGCTAACAAAGCAGCAAGTGAACTTTTAGGTTATCCAGTGAATGAATTATTGCAAATGAATGTGGGCGATTTAAAAACATCTGCAAAACCTGGAGCAGCCAAGCGTTACGAAGAATATATCAGCAAAGGTGAGGAAGATGGTGAATTTGATTTTATTACAAAAAACGGTGCACGTAAATTTGGACAATATCAGGCAACTCACTTAAAGGCTGATTTCAATATAAGCATCATGATGGATATTACTGAAAAGAAGGAAGCCGAGGAAAAAGTCCGCATCTTAAACACTCACTTAGAAGAAAAAGTAAAAATCCGCACCCAAGAGTTAGATGCAAAAAATACACAGCTTGGACTCGCCAATGCCGAGCTTGCCTCATTCACTTATATTGCCAGTCATGATTTGAAAGAACCCTTGCGAAAAATTCACACATTCGCCAGACGAATTCTTGAAACAGAAACTTTTTCAGATAAGACACTTGATTATTTTAATCGTATAATTTTATCAGGAGCGCGAATGCAAGATCTCATTGACTCCCTGCTTGATTTATCAAGTGTAAATTCAGCAGAATTGATTTTTGAACCATGCGATTTAAATACGATTGTTGAAGAATCAAAAAACGACTTGCAAATTATTGTCCTTGAAAAGCAAGCCATCATTGAACATGAAAATCTTCCGGTAATTATGGGAGCACGTATTCAAATTTTTCAACTCATTACCAACCTGCTTGGCAACGCCATTAAATACAGCCGGCCAGGAACTACACCGCACATCAAAATTACTTCATCAGTTGTTGATGGAAAAACAATTGAACATACTTCAGCAAACAAACAAACGAAATATCATGCAATAAAAATTACAGACAACGGAATTGGTTTTGAACAGGAATATGCAAATAAAATATTTGAGCCCTTCCAGCGGCTTCATGCAAAGAATGAATATTCAGGAACAGGCATAGGTTTAGTAATTGTTAAAAAAACTGTTACCAATCACAAAGGATTTATCATAGCCGAAGGAAAGCCCAATATAGGTTCAACATTCACCATTTACCTACCAATCGCATGAACAAAATATTCTTAATTGATGATGATGAAGACGACCAGCTTTTATTCATAGAAGCAATACAATCTATATATCCAGTGTTGCAATACGACACAGCAGCAAATGGAAAAATTGCACTTGACAAATTAAAAAGCAGCCCCTCTTTACCCGACATTATTTTTCTTGACCTGAACATGCCTGTTATGAATGGCTTAGAATTTCTAATTCAAATAAAAAAAGAAAATGCTTTAAGCAGAATTCCTGTTGGCATTTTCACTACATCAGACCTTCGCCTCGACAAAGCGCTAACAAAAGAATTGGGAGCACAATTTTTTCTCACCAAACCAAACGACTTCCAAGTGCTTCGTAAAAAACTTCAACAAATTCTATCCGAAGATTTTCTAAGCGAAGAATATATGTCTGTTACATGACGACAATACTTAATTACAACAACAGTGTTTCATAGACCGAGTAGCACGAATGCACATCAGCGCCTACCCCAAAGCTACCGGCGCTCTGTGGCTGCGTCCGTTTTGATGTTTGAGCGCGAATGAAAGGCGCGGCGCTACTCAATCACCGCACATGCCCAAGTCAAATATGTTTTTTTTGGAAAAGTGCAGGTGACATATTTTCGGAGGCAACCTAAAAGGCGTCATTGTCACCCTTATAGGAAGAAAGGCCAAGCACACGCTGATTAGGCAATCTGAGAACGATTCGCCGCAACAGCTGCACAAAACAATATTGGCCGCTTGCATCCCAATCGTGGGAATCCAAACAAGGCCTTAGTGCCAAGTAAAACTACTTATTATGAAACTTAAAGCATTCATTTCACTCGGCATCTTGCTGACAATTTTTCTCTCATCCTGCAAAAAAGATTCCTTTACTCCGACAACCTATCCAAACTTCTCGCAGCTGAAAGTTGGAAACTACTGGATTTATGAAAGGTTCAATGTTGACGCTTCCGGCAATGCAACTACAGTAGGTATTTATGATAGCTGTTATGTAGAAAAAGATACGCTGATAAATAATAATCTATATTTCAAAGAGATTCGTTCTAAAGGGCTGGGAGTCAACTATAGTGCTAGCTTTATTAGAGATTCGTTACATTATTTGGTAAACAATATTGGGCAAATACTCTTTTCTTCCCAAAATTTTACAGACACGTTTAACAGCTACTTTGTTACAGCAGGTGCTGCAACAGATACGATTTGTCAAGTGGTGGTAAAAATGGCAGACAAAGAACTGTTGGTAAACACTCCGGCAGGATCATTCCAAACATACAATTTTATACAAATTTTTAAAATGTATCCAAATTGGTCTGACAATGGCAATCTAAGAACCATTGACACACGTTATTCAGAGAATATTGGCATTGTATCAGAAACATTGCCATTTTATTTAAGCAATTCTTACAATACTGAAAGACGGTTGGTTAGATACAAATTGAACTAGTGGCACGTTTTCCAAGTAGCATATAAGGTAATTGCAAAGGGGTTTTCCATTACAAGTCCATTTGAATGGCTTAGCCATTGTCCTATTGAAGTATGTGATAAACTTTTCAATTTGTTCTTTGATATCTTGTTTGGAAGTAAAGTTGCCGAACCGGAGAAGCCTTTTGGTGAGTATGCCAAACCAAATTTCCACCTGATTGAGCCACGAACAATGTTTGGGGGTACAAACGAAATAAACCGGGTGTGTTGTGTCTTAGGCTGTGTAATCTGATACCATTATCCCCCGGCACATTTGAGTTCCTTTTCCATCCTTCGGCGAACCCCGTAGCGGTTGTTGTCAGCAAAAGCAACGTGAGTAAGCCATACATCAGCATTCCGCCCTGACAGGTGTTCTAAGCCCCATTCAAATCACGCCCCCAAGCGCCGCAGCTGTGTGTTTTGCCATTGGAGCAATATTTGACATCCCGAGTAAAAAAAATAGCAACGAACCACTAATAGCGGTCAACATAAAAACGACACAGCAAATATCACTGACCAAAAACAATCAAGAGATGAACAAAATTGAAATTCCATCAAGCAAAACAAAACTACTTTTCGGCATTGGCGGGTCCATATTATTTGTCGTATTAGGACTTTATCTTTTTACGACCATTGCAGACCAACAAACAAGGTTTAGCCCGACACTTGTAAAAGGTGTTGGAATAGCCGGAATTTTGTTCTTCGGTGTGGCCGGAATTTATGGCATTATGAAGATTTTGAGGACTTAGAAAAGGACATCCCGCTTGGGTCGTGCCGAAGTGGGGGATTTCAAAGCACTACATTGCCTGCCAGCACAGAACTTGATACGAAGCACAATAGTTCCCATAGCATCCGCTTTTTTGCCAAACATGCTCTAAGCCTTCGGCAACCGCTTCGCCCAACCTGGGTACTCGCTCCGCTCAAAGGTAGTAGCGAAAAGGCATAGATTCGCTTCGCTGGCACGTGGGCTGCCGCTCCGCAAGCTACAACCCCAAGCAAAAAAACGCAACGCTCGGCTTCGGCCTGGTATGGCTTATTTGCGTTGGCTGTGCCAGCAAAGACAACGGATTATACAATGAACCCGAATGTGTGAATCATGTAACTTATTTTCCAAGTTGTGTAAAGTATCTCAGCTTAAATCACGTCACCTTTGTGGCACAACTTTTTAATAAATCAGGCAACAGTGTCGCGTTCATGCTGTGACGATAGTGGAAAAATTAATCGATATACAATTAATGGACTATCAAAATGATAAAATCTACCAAGAAAAAAATTACCGCTCAGCCTATTAAATTACTCAAATGCCCTACTGGCATCAAAGGTTTTGACGAAATTACCGAAGGTGGGCTACCCAAAAACAGAACCACTTTGGTTTCTGGAAATGCCGGCTCCGGAAAAACCCTTTTTGGGATTGATTTTCTAATCAAGGGCGCCACCGATTACAACGAGCCGGGCATTCTCATGTCATTTGAAGAGTCAGAAGATGACCTTTATAAAGACGTGGCTTCGCTCAATATGGATTTGCAAGGGCTTGTTTCGCTGAAAAAGATTCTGCTCGAGCATGTTATTTTGGAGCGCAAAGACGTTCAGGAGACCGACTTTAATTTGGAGGGAATATTCGTTCGCCTGGAAGAAGCCATTGATTCTATTGGCGCCAAACGCATTGTTTTAGATTCTCTTGAATCTATCTTTGCAGGCGTTACAGATATTGGCATTCTTCGCTTAGAGATAAAACGACTTTTCCGATGGCTTAAAGCAAAACAGGTAACGGCAATTGTTACCGGCGAACCGGGACAAAACGGTTCATATACCCGCCATGGGCTGGAGGAGTACATATCCGATTGCATCATTCTTTTAGATAACAGAGTCAGAGACCAAATTGCCACCCGTAGAATTCGTGTCGTTAAATATCGGGGGTCAAATCATGGAACAAGCGAATATCCATTCGTCATTGATGATGAAGGACTTTCAGTAATTCCCATCACATCAGCAGGGCTTGAACAACCGGGCACAGGCAAGAAAGTTTCTACAGGAATTCCATCGTTAGACAAATTGTTCAAGAACAGTAAAGGTTACACAAGAGGCAGCACCATACTGGCTTCCGGCACTGCAGGCAGCGGGAAAACAAGTTTTGCAGCGGCATTTGCACTGGAAAGCTGTAAACGTGGGGAATGCTGTCTTTTCTTCTCCTATGAAGAATCAGCAGGGCAAATGACTCAAAACATGAGTTCTATCGGCATTGATTTTGCGCCATGGATAAAAAAAGGCCTTTTAAGGATAGTGGCTATCAGACCTTCTTTTCTTGGTTTGGAGATGCATCTATTGAATGTTTATAAACTCGTTGATAGTTTCAAACCAAAAGCTGTGGTGGTAGATCCTCTTACAAGTCTTCTTGGAGAAGGCGACGAGCGTGAAGTTTCATCGATGCTTACCCGTATGATTGACCTCTTTAAATCCAGGGGCATCACTACGTTCTTTACAAGTCTTGTTTCTGCCAACTTTAAAAGTAACACAAGTGGCGAAATAGGTGTTTCATCTCTGATTGATACCTGGATTGTTGTGAGAATGGTAGAAGATGATGAAGGCAGAAGGCGCACCCGTGAAGTATTCATTGTTAAATCTCGAGGCACTAACCATAATAGCGATGTCCACAAATTTATTATGAGTGATGATGGGATTTTTTTGATACCTTACGCTGAATCTACGTTTATCGGCAATCAGAAAAAGAATTTTGATAAAAATGTTCCTGAGAATAAAAAAAATAAATAACAATCAATGAAAACGGTTCAGCCAATATTCATTGTAGGAATTGGTGGTTCAGCCGGAGCACTTAACGCATACAAGGCGCTGCTGGAGGCAATGCCGCCTGATACAGGTATGGCCTTTGTTATTATTTCGCACATGAACCCCACGGCCCATAGTCAGTTGGCTAAAATACTTTCGAGGCACACGAAAATGTCAGTAACCGTGGCTTCTGAGGCAATGGTAATTCTTGCCAATCATGTTTACGTAATTCCTCCAGACTCAGATCTTACTATTGACAATTATCGCTTCAGCGTAATCGCCCCGCGTATTAGAAGGAACAAACAGGTAGATATATTTTTTATTTCCCTTGCAGAGGCAATGGGTGTCCGTGCGGTCGGCATTATCCTATCCGGATATGATGGCGATGGCACTGAGGGATGTAGGCATATTAAAGCTAATGGTGGGAAAACCTTTGCCCAGGACAGGTCTGCCGAAGTTGACCACATGCCACTCAGCGCTCAGGCAGCAGGCTGTGTTGATTTCGTTTTACCCCTTAACAAGATTCCAGCTAAGCTAAAAAGATTGGCAGCTGCGGTTAAAACTTAGAAACGATTTACGAAATCCCAAACATGCTCTAATTACGGTTTAAAACTGACCAAATTAAAATCCAATTTTTGAATGACCTATCAGAAAAACTAAAATGTTTTGTGCCCTGCCGGGTCTTCTAAGCCCAATTTAAATTACTCCCCCAAGCCCCGCAGCAGTGTGTTTTCACCTGCTGCATACGTATAGCAGGATGCCATATACAACTGTTTTTACCTCTTTCTCCCCCGCAAGTAGGAAATATGATTTTATGTTTTGATGCTCTCTTTAGCTCCGTGAGCCTGAAGGCTCTCGTCCAGACCGCGTGAACGCCAATGTCGTTGACTTAGCGATTTCGACCTCGGAGATGTCCAACGTTTGTAGCATTGATCAGGCGTTTGTTATTGAACCTCGGAGAAGTCTAACGTTTAATAATATGCAGGTAGCCGTTTAAATGCTAGACATCTCCGAGGTCTGGTGATATTGGCGGCCAATGATTTCTACAAACGTTTAGCTTCTCCGATGCCTAAAGTCAACGACATTGGCGTGAACGCGGTGCTACCGGCGCTCTGTGGGTGCGTCCAAAATCGGCTGCATTGCCTCTGGTGGAAAACTAATTGAACTGGCGAAGAAACACGGAAAAACGCCCGTGATCTACATCGCCGAAACGATGTAAGCCGTGGTCGTATTTTAGGGTTTGGCGTACTTTGGTGTGGCGGTTCGGAAGGTAAGTATATTTACGTGTTGGTGGCAATTTTGAACTATGACAAACAATAAGCAGAATAAACTGTTTATGACTTACCAAACATGCTGAATACCGTTTTGAAAAACAGACAAATAAAAAAATTATTTTCGAGCTATTGACAATGGCAAATTTGGCGACCTCATGTGGCCGAGCAGCTCTAAAGATGGAAAATTGAGAATTATCGTTCACAAATCAGCACTTTCGTTTAGTCCAAGTAAATAGAAGTTTGATAAGGCTACGAAATAAAATTGTAGCCTTATTTCAATAAATTATCTGAATCTAAAATAACAAAAAATGATAAAAAAATCAGGTTTGCTCTTTTTGCTTTTTACACTTCTCTTTCAAAGTGTAAAAGCACAAACACCCACAGATTCAACATTGCTTAACAAGGAATTTCTTAGTATAGAAGAAGCCTTAAAAAAACCTGAAAATGTTTTTAGACTAAATTTGAGCAATCAAAACATACAATTCTCAGACTCTATCTGGTCAAAGTTTCCAAACCTGCAATATTTGAGTTTGAAAAATGACCATTTAAAAAAAATACCAGAAGGTATAGGCAATCTTAAAAATCTTAAAGTGCTTGATTTAAGTGGAAATGATTTTAAAGTATTGCCTACAACTTTTAGTGGATTAACAAACCTACAAGAGTTGTATTTGAATGATGAAAAGGATTTTCAATTTGATAAAAACATTCCTATTTTAAGTAAACTGCCTAGTCTTAAATCGCTTCACCTTGAAAATGATGGTTTAAAAAAATTGCCGAAAAATTTCTTTCAACTAAATAATCTGGAATCTTTATACCTCAATAACAATCAATTCAAAAAAGTACCATTAGAAATAAAAAAATTACAAAACTTGAAATATTTGGACATACACGATAACAAGTTTAAGCTTCCAAATCAATTTCACCAAGATTCAGGTTTTGGCCCAAAAATTAGGTTCTGATTTCAAGTAATATTTAAAGCTGAAAATTAAAATCATTCCGCCCAGCCAAGACTTCTAAGCCCAATTAGATCCCTACGCAAAGCGCAGCAGCATTGTGTTTTGCGCCAGCTGCATTCGTAAACAGCCGCGCCATGATCTATAGAAGCTGATTATTGCTTCACGGCTTCGTCTTTTTCCTCCGATTCAGCTTGCTCCTTGTTTTCAGCACCTTTTAAATATGTTGGAAGATTAAGTCCTGCCATATTGAAAAGGTCATTTAAAGGTGGAACTGTTTTCATCATTCCTGCGACGAAATTTGCTGTTGAGCCGCTGCCGTTTTCATTGTTTCCGGAATCCCAAACAGTGATTTTATCTATTTTAATATTTTTGACTGCTTCCACTTGAGTACGAACAAGCTCTGGAAGTTTTTCTATAAGCAACAATTGGAAGGCTTTCGTAGGGTCTCCTCCGGCAGCAGCAACAACTTGTTTATAGCCCTCTGCTTGTTTTGTGAGGATCTCGAACAAACCTTTGGCTTCTGCTTCCATTTTGGCAAAAATGGCATCGGCTTCACCTTTTGCATTTTCTCTTATCCTTTCTGCATCTGCCTGTGCTTCAATAATGGCTCTTTGTTTCGCAATTTCAGCAGGGATAACAATGTTGGCTATTTGTGTGGCGCGTTCTCTTTCCGAACGTGCCAGTTCCGCCTTTTGTTCTGCAACATAGGCTTCTTCTAATGCTCTTGCTTGTTGCACTTTTTCGGCTGTAATGGCAATACGTAAAGATTCTGCTTCTTTTTCTCTTCGTAGAGCTTCTGAATTTGCAATGGCAATCTTCGCTTCATTTTCTCCTTTAATAGCAACTGCATTTGCTTCAGAGGTCTTCACCCTGGTATCTCTTGTTGCTTCAGCTTTACCAATCGCTTCATCTTTGGCTGCAGAAGCAATACTGATCTCCTTGTCTTTTTGAGTGATGGCAATTTTTACGTCTCTGTCTCTATGTGTTTCTGCAATTTGGGTATCTTTCTCTCTATCTGCCAATGCCTTTCCCGTTTCACCTATTTTTTCTTGTTCTGCCACACTTATTTTCGCTTCGTTTATAGCTTTTGCAGCCGCTTCTTTTCCCAATGCTTCAATATAGCCTGATTCGTCTTTAATGTCAGTAACGTTTACGTTTATCAGTTTCAGGCCAATTTTCTTTAATTCGCTGTCAACGTTTTTTGAAATGTTATCTAAAAATTTATCTCTGTCAGAATTTATTTCTTCAATTGTCATGGTCGCAATCACCAAGCGTAATTGCCCGAATAAAATGTCTTTTGCCAATTCCTGAATTTGTTCGTACGATAATCCTAACAACCTTTCAGCTGCGGTATTCATGCTGTCGGTTTCTGTTGAAATTGCAATGGTAAATCTGCAAGGAACGTCCACTCGAATGTTCTGGCGACTTAATGCATTGGTTAGATTTGCTTCAATAGACAATGGTTTTAAATCGAGAAACGCATAGTCTTGAATTACAGGCCAAATAAACGCTCCCCCACCGTGAATACATTTGGCAGAGGTACCACCTGTTCGTCCATAGATAACGAGTATTTTGTCAGATGGGCAACGTTTATACCTTGATACTAATGCAGAGATGGTTACAAAAAACACTACTGCCGCTACTACAATGATGATGATTGGTGTCATTTTTGTTGTTTTAAATGGTTTCTACTATTAAGATGTTATTGCTTTCAATTTCCACGACTCTAACCATGGTATTTGAGGCAATTTTGTCATTTTCTGTCATAGCATCTAGTTCGTGAAATGCTCCGTTTACGCTGATAATTATTTTCCCTTTTCCCGTTTTTCTTTCTGGAATGGGGAGATAAACTTCTGCCGTTTTATAAAGCGTATTTGTTATATTAAAGGAGTTGTCTTCCGCTAATTTTTGAACCTGATTAATTATGACGAAAAATAAATAGACAAACAGCACCCCAATGAAAAGGGACAATAAAATTAATATTAATTTGCTTTGAATAGTGGAATAGAATGATATGCCCGTCCAACTAAACCCGAGTAAAAAATTAATAAGATTGCGCAGCGAAAAAAGTTGAAATGGGGTGTCTGCACTTTCATGGTTTCCGCTAAAGTCAGCTTCAATGTCATCTGCAGAGTCAACACCTGCAAAAGTCATGATTGTCTGAATGATGAAGATTAGACTTGTCGGTATAGCAACAAACCAAAGCGTTTTTAATAAAGGGGCTAAATTTTCTAACATTTCCATAATTGTCAAAGTTACGCGTTTTTAGGAAATAAAAGGCAACGGTTTGGGACGTGCCGAAGTGGAGGATTTCAAAACACTACATTGTCTGCCATCGCAGAACTTGATGCGAAGCACAAAAGTTCCCTCAGCATCCGCTTTTTTGCCAAAAATGCTCTAAGCCTTTGGCAACTGCTTCGCCCAACCTGGGTACTTGCGCTGCCCAAAGGTAGTAACGAAAAGGCATAGATTTTCAGCGCGGGCCCCGCGGACACGTAGACTGCCGCTCTGCGGGCTACAACCCCGTGCAAAATAACGCAGCGCTCGCGCAAGGCGTCTGCCCCTTATCCTGTCTCATAATTTTTCAAGTCGTTTTTTACAGGAAAACTTAGCAAAATCAATGAAAATTACTTCAAAAACGCAAGGCTCATTAATAGGCAGAGAATGAAAATCAGAAGAAAGCCAATCTTTTCATACTGTTTGAAAATTTATGGGACAGGATAATGGCTTCGGCCTTGTGCGGCTTATTCGCGCAGGCTATGCCAGCAAAGGCAACGTGAGCAAATGATGCGACGTGCCTGACTTGTTTTTGAAGCAGTGGGTGGTTTTCCGGCTTTAAACCCTGAAAAAGTACGCATTTAGTATTGTTTCAACCCCAATTTTTTGCGCTTTGAAGTACCCATTTTGTATTTTTTTGGGTGCATTGACGCATATTAAATTCTTGTAAACCGCTTATTATCAAGAATCTATAAATATTTTTTCTAAAATCTCTGCGCGATTCCAGGGTTTTTCGTACTTTAGTGCTACGGTACGGAAAGTACGTATATTTACGCGTTGGGCGTCATGCTTGGGCGACAGTACAATCTTTAAGCAGACAAATATAAATTGTAAATTTAAACTTTAATTTTAGACACAATGCAATTATCAGAACAGGTTGCTTATCTTTTTTTACTTGCTCTACCCATAGCCTGCATAGCCTGGACAATAACACATGAAGAATTGTTTAAGGAGCCAAGAGATTTCTGTGTGCAAAAATCTATATCCAGCAAAGCAATATTACTACGTAAATTCTATTATGTATTTACCTGCGAATATTGTTTCAGCCATTATGTTACCCTTGCCTTTTTAGTTCTTACTCGGTACCATTTGTTGTTTGCTGACTGGCGAGGATACCTAATTGGAGGTTTTGCACTTGTATGGATTGCAAATATTTACATGAGTTTATTTGGCTATGTTAGGGTTGGATTAAAGAAAGAAAAGATGGATGCAGATATTGAGGAATTGAAGTTGAATGAAGTAAAGAAAAAGTAGATGGAAAAATCTAAATTAATTACCTTAATGCCGACATATTGCCGCAATTGTCCTCATAGAGGGTAAAAGCTCAGGAATGAGGGGGGCAGATACTCTGGAAAAAACAAGTAGTAAAACACTTATTGCGTTAAGATATTAAAGCTGGTACTTTCTTTTTTTAAGTTGTTCACTGTAATCTCCACATTTCTGCCATTTATCCAAAATGATTTCTGGGTATTTAGAGTTTTGGAATATCTACGCCTGCAAAAACTTTTCGTTGGTATTATTATTCTTATAACTATCATAGCAACCCGTTCTATTTTAGATGAATGGTTTTGTTGGCTAATAGTGCCACTGGGCGTGTGCCTAATTTATTTGTGTTCGGAAGTATTTCCCTATACTTTTTTGGGCTCGAAGGAGATGCATCGCGTAAAAAAATAATACCTGGTGCAGGACTTAAAATATTTACTGCAAATGTGTTGAAGGATAATCGTGAATATAAACTCCCAGCAAAAACCTTCCCCTGATAAGGAGCAGAAAAAGCAAGCCATAGAAGAAGCCACACAGAAAATAGTATGTGGACGTGCAAAGCTTACATTGATTGATGTGGATGACATAGGATTAGTTGCAGCAAAAATTATAACTGAGCCGGAAGTCCATCTCAATAAAAGTTATGAATTGACAAACGGTGAAAAGCTGTCCTTTGCTGAAATGGCAAATAAATTAAGCAGTGGTTTGGGTAAAAAGATACAATACATCTCACCAAATTTATTGCAATTTTATTTGACAAAAAGAAAAGAATGCGTTCCTTCAATGTTTATCCTAGTATTGATAATGCTTCATTACTTTCCAAGATTTCAGAAGACCCCAAAGACAACACAGTGGGTGAAAAACATTACAGGGCATGAACCAAAATCTTTTGATGACTTTGTTCAATCAAACACAAAACAATTACAATAAAAAAAGTGCTTGACTATAACACAGGCTTTTCCGCCTTGGCAGGTCTTCTTAGCCCCAAAAAAATCGTAGGCCAAGTGTCGCAGGAGTGTGTTTTCACCCGCTGCATACTGCCATCTGTTGCAATTTTCAGCACTGTCCCGCTGGCAGTGCTGGTTTTTGCGCTATTTTCAGGTGTTCAACACGATATTTCCGGAAAGTAACCGTAATTGCATCAAATTAAATTATTCGAAGGAATCTCCAATGGTTCATTTATATTTGCTTGAATTTTGTAGGATGGGAGCATTCTGCTGTAAGTTTCCTGCGTTGTGTGATAACACCCACGCTGGGCGCTTGGGCATCTTGTTGGAGCTTGAGCAATAGTATAGAATAACGCGCCCGACGGAAATTTGAACCCAACCAACCCAACTTAGTGACACGTAAAATATCAAACGGACGCAAAAAATAACATGAAGGTGACCAGACAAAACAAATCATAAAACGGTTTATGGTAATCAAGTAAACATACAGATTGGGAAAGCACACACGCCGGGTGCTTTGGGCAACGTGCTGGCACTTGGGCAAAGGTTTGTAAAACCTAGCGCAGCGACAATAATTTCAACCATTTAAAATTAAAAATTGTGTAGTACGTAATTATGAAAAAAATATTTGAAAATATTTTGTCCGATGGCTTCAGGCAACGAATAGAGCGTATCACTATATGGATTGCAATTATCAGTTTTCTGTTGCATTTACTTGTAATTTTTCTTGTTAATCAAGACATAATTCATATTACTTCAAAACTTACAAAAAGCCCCATTTCTGCGATATATACCCCGTTCTCTTTCATTCTGGTTTACGAAGTCTTCTTGTTAGTTTTTTACCTGCCGAGGTCAATCTCAAGTTATATAGGTAAACAATACGAAATAATAACGTTAATTGTAATCAGAAGGATTTTCAAAGACATGGGATACATGGAACTGTCCCCTAATTGGTTCAAGTTGCAAGAGGATCTTCAATTCACCTACGACTTGGCTACGGCACTGATTTTGTTCTTTTTAATTCAACAATTCTATCAAAAACTAGAAAAACAAGCAAAAAAAGATACTACTAAAACGATTGAAGATAAAGCTCGGATAAATAAGTTCATACAATTAAAAAAAGGCATCGCTACGGTTTTAATTCCTGTTGTAATCGTACTTGCATTTTATTCGTTTATTAGTTGGTTTATAACCTCCGCGCAAGGTAATTGGAATGATATAACCACTTTCAAAAAAATTAATAACATATTTTTTGAGGATTTCTTTATCCTCTTAATTATAATAGATGTGATTTTGCTCTTGTTTTCATTTTTTTATTCCGATAGTTTTCATAAGATCATTCGAAACTCGGGTTTTGTTATTTCGACAATCTTAATTAAGCTATCATTTTCGGTGGAAGGTCTTATCAATAACATGTTGATTTTGGGAGCTGTAGTTTTTGGCTATCTGATTCTGCTGATCCACAATTCCTATAAAAGTAGCACATTTTCAGACCATTAATACTTGTCATCGGAGTATGAAATGATCCATGTATCTTTGGTTGGATTTTGCGTGCGGGCAAGATTCTGGCCTGCCTTTCCAGCGTTATGAAAACACATACGCCGATTTTGTAGCAGGCTGCTTCATGTGCTGCAACCCCTTAATCCCCGGTATTTGCAGATTTTTGCGCTTTTATACGTACACAATTTGTGTTTTTTTGCGGTTGTTGGTTCCATATATTTTTTTTTAAATAACTTAATATCAATAATGTAGAGTTTTTTTTCTGCGCTATTGCGCGATTTGAAGATGTGCCGTACTTTAGCGCTTCGGTACAGAAAGTAGGTATGTCTACGCGCCCGGAGCAAGCCTAACAAACCACATAACAAAAATATCTCATTGACAAAAACTACATGATGGACTCATTAATTCCGCTACTTTCTTTGATTGCACTAGAAGTAATTCTAGGTATAGACAATATTATTTTTATTTCGATTTTGGCTGACAAGCTGCCAGAAGCAGAAAGAAATAAACTTCGTTATTGGGGTATTGGCTTAGCAATGGTGATGCGACTTGCTTTATTAGCAATTATTTCATGGATATTAAAACTAGACCAAACTTTATTTACGGCATTTGAAATTGACTTTTCAGGGAAGGGATTAATTTTGATTCTTGGCGGACTCTTTCTAATTTATAAGAGTACCAAAGAAATCTATCTAAAAACCGAAATGGTAAAAGCAGAAAACCCTACTTC
>Ga0105044_10008042_pt1 | contig 14525 bp, 5 predicted proteins | sample MAT01_FD_78092 | JGI IMG/M metagenome (GOLD analysis project Ga0105044, IMG submission 78092) | Freshwater microbial communities from Lake Fryxell liftoff mats and glacier meltwater in Antarctica - MAT-01 | ecosystem: Environmental > Aquatic > Freshwater > Ice > Liftoff microbial mat | place...
GAAGTCCTCGGGGTGCCTGGCCATTCGGAAATGCTACCGCCGACCTGCGGCCACGGCGCCCGGAATGCCGTCGAGCATCGCGCCGAGACACCGACGCGAATTGGCAAACGATTGGCAACGGAACCGGTCGAACGGGGTGGGAACCACGGATCCGGCAGACTCGCGCAGCGTCCTGGCCAGCCCTGACGGACGCAACCGATGACGGCAGACAAGCCCGATGACCTTCGCAACCTAGAAGTCGTGGGTTCAAGTCCCATCACCTCCACCGATGTCATGTCGCGAGACATCGAGGATGCCCTGAACCCTCAACTGGGTTCGGGGCGTTTCTTGTTGGTTCGGGTGGGCCCTTTGTGTGCGCCGGTTGCCTGGTAGTCGCGGGTGGGGTCGATGGTGAGGTCGCGGAGGAGTTCTCCGGTGGCGGCGTCGACGACGCGGACGTGGAGGTCGTCGACGAGGAGGATGACGTGGGTTCGGGCGTGGGTTCGTCCGATGCCGATGTGGTGGAGCTGGCCGGCGACGCGCAGGGTGACGACGCCGGTGGTGTCGACGCGGTCGTGCCGGACTCGGTGGTGGGTGTCGTCGCGTCCGGTGGGGGTGGCTTTCGGTCGCGTCTGGTAGATCGTGGCGGGGGTGGCCCGGTGCGGGAGAGACCGGTGGGGTCGTTGGGTGTTGTAGATGGCGCGGAACGCGTCGAGGAGTGCTTGCAGCTCGCCGAGCGTGTTCGGGGCGGGTTGTTGGCCGAGCCAGCGTTTCATCGTCTGCTGGAAGCGTTCGACTTTGCCGCAGGTGGTCGGATGGTTCGGTCGGCTGTTCTTCTGGCGGATCCCGAGCCGGTGGAGTTCGGCTTCGAACGCGTTGCGGCCACCGCGTCCGCCGGCGAAGCGGGCGGTGAAGACCATGCCGTTGTCGGTCAACGTTGATGCGGGTGGGCCGTGTTCGGCGACCGCGGCGCGGAACTCGGTGAGCACGGCGTGGCCGGTGACGGGCTGGTGGGCGGTGATTCGCAGCGCGTCGCGGGAATGGTCGTCGAGCCAGGAGAGGATCTCGACGTCGGTGCGGTCCGCGAGGCGGTAGTGGGTGAAGTCCGACTGCCAACACTCGTTGGGTTGGTCGGCTTCGAACCGGATGTAGGACGACTTCGGCCGCTTCTTCGGTTCGGGGGTGATCAAGCCGTGGCGGGCCAGGATCCGGTAGATCGTTGCTGGGTGGACGCGGATCTGGTGGTGGGCTTCGAGATGCCAGCGGATCGTGTCGGGACCGGCGTCAAGACCGCCGCGGGTCAAGGACCGGCGGAGCTCGAGGATGAGCTCGACCGTGGACTCGTCGATCGCGTTCGGTGAGGTCTTCGGCCGACGCGATCGGGGTTCGAACGCGACGTCACCCTCGATGCGGTAGCGGGCGACGAGTTCGTAGACCCAGGAGCGGGCGACGCCATAGGAGCGGGCCACTTCCGACGGGGAGCGGCCCTCGACGAGAACGGCGGTGATGACCAGACGAGCCTTGGAGGACATCCCGCCAGGCTCACGAGGTGTCCTCTATGTCTCGCGACACCTGTCCTCTATGTCCTGCACCACCACACCATCGTCTCCACTGAGTAAGCCCGGGTCATCCCCACATCGCGCAAAGGGGGACTGCGAACACACGCTCATCGAGAACGAAGACGTCGGGGCCGGCGTGAACCACCGTCCCGGCCACGAAGCGGGCGCCGAGTTCGTCGCGTAGCCACACCACATGCTTCGAGTCGGCACGGGTGACCGCCGCGCTCGCCTTGAACTCGATTGCGAGGACGCGGGCACCCTCGAGCTCGACAACCGCGTCGATCTCGTGACGTCCCTCCTTCGTTCGCAAGTGGTGGAGGCGTCGTCGCCAGGAGAGAGCGCGATCTCCGGTCGCAGTTGCGCCGCGGCGAGCGTGTCGATGACACGGCCGAGCAGATCGCCGTCGGCGAGGATCGTGTCGGAGGTGATGCTCGCGGCAACGGCAGCCACGCGGGGTCGACGATGTAGCGCTTCGGTGCGTGCACGAGGCGGGAGAGTCGTCGCGTCGCCCACGCCGGGACCTGATCGGCGATGAACAGGTCGGCGAAGAGCTTGTCGTACCTTCCGGCGGTCTTCGCATTGATGCCGGCAGCGTCGTAGAGCGTTCGTTCAGCCGGCATTCCCGCGGTGTTCAGCGCGAGGGTCTCGAGTAGCGACGCATCTTGTCCACGTCGCGACCGGGAGCGACCGTTGCGGCATCACGCGTGAGGAGCTGATCGAGGTAGCTCGCCGACCACGTATCACGTGCCGAGGAGGATCCGAGCCGGTACGTGACGTCCGGGAAGCCGCCTCGGAGCGCGCGTTCGACGTATTCACGCAGCCGGGGTCGAATTCCGGGCAGATCGAAGGCACCAGGGTCGGCGACCTCGAGCCGCTCGAGGAATCCACGCCGGCCGGCTACGACCTGTCCGAGGACTTCGAGCTCGGTGAGTCCGTGCATGGAGAGGCGGACCAAACGGCCGGTTCCGGGCCACTTTCGTTGCTCGACCTCGGCCCGGACGCTGCCGGTGAGGATGAAGCGGCCATGGCGACTGTTGGTATCCACGGCTCGCTTCACCGCTCCGAGCACCGCGGGAACTTCCGGCCACTCGTCGAGCAGGAGCGGTTCCGCCCGGCCTTCGAGCGCGGCGTCCGGGTCGGCTGCGAACGCGGCAGCCCGGGCGGGTTGGTCGAGCTGTACGATCTCAGCGGCCTGTCGGCCCGCCGTGGTCGTCTTGCCAACAGCCCGGGGGCCGTTCACGAGGACCGCGGGGAAGTTCGTGAGCAGCTGCGAGAGGCGCTCGTCGGCCAGCCGGGGCTGGTATGTGCGTGGAGGAGACAAGCGATCCAGGCCTTCGACTACCAGCCTGGACCAGATGGTGTACCAATTTGGACCGGCAGTTGGTGCCAGCACCCGCCGGGAGACCCGCGCGATCGGTGACCGGCCGTCAGGATCCGAACATGTCGATCGCGCCTTGGCGGTTCGGGGCGTTCAGCTTCTTGAGCACCGACGCGATGTGGCTGCGGACGGTGACCGGGGAGACGTAGAGGCGCTGCGCGATGAGGCCGGTGGTGAGGCCCTGGCGGAGGAGGTCGAGCACCTCGGCCTCCCGGGGCGACAGCTCGACGAATCCGCGGTCGGGGACGTGGACCCGGCGACTGCCGGTAGAGCGGAACCGTTCGAGGATCCGCATGGCGAGGCCGGGCGACAACGCGGGTTCGCCCCGGAGCAGCGACTGCAGGGTGGCGACGAGCTCGTCGGGAGGGGTGCCCTTCACGAGGTAGCCGCTGGCGCCGACCTGCAGCGCGTCGAAGAGGTGGTCGTCGTCGACGTGGACGGTCAGCATGACGATCGCGGTCGCGGGGACGGTCGTGGCGATCGAACGGGCCGCTTGGATCCCACCACCCGGCATGTTGATGTCGAGCACGCACACGTCGGGCCGGCGCTTGCGGACGAGCTCGACTGCACCCGGACCGTCGCCCGCCTGGCCGACGACCCGGAACCCACCGCCTTCGAGGACTTCGGCGACCGTCTCCCGCATGGGGACGTGGTCGTCGGCGAGGACGACTGTGGCGCCGAGCGCCCTCACCGGTGAGGCACCTCGATCGCGACGCGCGTGCCGTCGCGCGGCACCGACACGATCGAGCAGCGACCGCCGAGGCGCTCGGCCCGCTCCCGCATCGACGCGAGACCGAACGTGAACCGCGCCGCTCCTTCGGGATCCAGGATGCCGGCGCCGTCGTCGACGATGCTCAGCCGCACCATCCCGGCCCGGGCGTCGAGGCGCACGTGGATCTCCTGCGGTTGCCCGTGGCGGGCCGCGTTGGTGAGGGCTTCGCGCGCCACGCGCCGGAGCTCGTGTGCAGTGCGGACCCGGACCCGGATCTCCTCGAGCTGCAGGACGACCCGGCAGCCGTAGTCCTCCTCGACGTCGTGGCCGAGCTCGGCGATGACGAGGTCGAGGGCGACGGGATCGGCGTCGGCGTCGGCGTAGTCGGCGATGCACAGCCGGGTTTCGTCGAGCGCGCGTTTCGCGGCCGCGCGGATTCGTACGAGGTGTTCACCGTTCGTGGGATTACGTTCCGCGAGCGCGCTCTGCGTGATGAGGTACGCAAGCTCCTGCGCCAGTCCGTCGTGGAGTTCCGCGGCGAGGGCGCGTCGTTCGGCCGCACGGGCCTCGGCGCCACGCCTTCGCCAGATGCCGGAGACCTCGCTCATCAGCCCGAAGAGAATCAACCAGAAGGCAACGACGCGGAGGATGTCACCGGTGGTGATCCAGTCGTGGTGCATCGAGGGGTAGAGGTAGTCGTGGAAGCGGGCGGTCGCCATCACGACGGCGCCGCAGGCCAGCCAGTCGAACACCGGATCGGCCAGCCGCAGCGCCACTCGCACGAAGCCGATCGCCGCGATGACGAGGAGGATGCTTCCGGCGAGTCGGAACCCGAGCACGCTCGCGTTGCGAGCGAGGGCTGCGCCCTGGGTGGTCGAGTCGTCGACGGTCGCAGGCAGCGTGGAGATCGAAGCGAAGGTCCACCCGATCGCAACGGATGCGATGAAAACCGATGCCGTGGCAATGATCGCCGGGCCCCGTCGACCGGGTGAAGTCACCCGGTCGGGGAGCCACGCGGTGACGCAGAGGCCCAGTCCGACGATGCTGCGCGCGAGGACTTTCGACCAGAACGTGATGTCGGCGGTGCCGGCGACGGTCTCGGCCACGAGGGGCAGGACCCCTTCGATCAACGTGACGCCTCCGAAGAGGGAAGCGATGAGCAGGTCGGTGCGACGCCGACACCGTTGGTGGCGCATGGCGAAGAGGATGCAGATGGCGAGCGCCGACATCGCAGCGAGCGCGGAGCCGAAGACCGCAGCGTCAGGGAGCGGGTAGGCGAAGAGGAACGGGGGGATGCCGTAGACGAGCGCAGTGACGACCACGGCGATCGCGGCGACCCACAGGACCAGGCCACTGCCACGGCTGCGCCGAAGACCCGCCAGCTGCACCCCGCACTCCCCGCCTACCGCCGGCGAACCCACGAAACCCGGCGTTGACTCCAATCAACGCCTTTGACCACGCGGACAGCCCGCACCGGGCCCGAATGGTGTCAGATTCTCCGTTGCGTCGCCAGCATGAATTCTTTATGTCGGTCGTCGCTTCGTCACATGGTGGCCGGATCTCGGCCCACAAGGGGGAAATGCAGGATGCGCAAGCCGTTGAGTCTGTTGCTGAGCCTCGCTCTGGTCATCGGGGCGTTCGTGGCCATCGAGGTGAGTCCTGCCGCTGCGGCGGACCGCATCCCGCCGACGACCGAGTCCACGACCACGAAGGCCCGCTGCCGGGCCAACGCGCCGGTAGTCGGGTGGGTCGACGCCGACCAGACCCTCGGCGCGACCGTGACCGGCCCGAAGTACATCGAGCAGGGCGGCACGTTCCAGCTCGTCCTCGAGGGCGCCGACACCGCCGTTCCCTCCGAAGTCGGTGGCCAAACGGTCGTCAGCCTCACCAACATCGTCAACAAGACGAAGCTCGCAGGTGGCTTCACGATCGTGAGCGCCGTCGCCTCCGGTCCCGGCTCGTACAAGGTCAATCCCAGCGCCCCATCGGGCCCCATCCCCGGCGGCCTGACGGTCACCAAGACCGCGACCGATGTCCAGATGGCGCTCCCCGGCCCGTTCCCGGCCCTGAGCATCGTCACCGCACCGGACACGATCATCACCGTCCAGGCCACCGGCGCACCGGGCACGAAGATCACCTCCAAGCTCGCTGGCGTCCTGCCCAACTCGAACCCGACGGCAACGTTCGATGCCGGCTTCACCCTCACCGCCAACATCTCCGGGATCATCTCCGGATCGGTGCCCACCGTGTGCGCGCCGAACTACGGAGTCTTCGCGAACGGCAACGGTGAGCTGCTCGGCACCCAGCCGAACTACAGCGCGACGACGATCACCCCCAACACGAACCCGCTCGTCGACATCACCTCGCCCCTCGATGGCGCGAGGTATCTTCCCGACGCCCAGATCTTCGCCGACTACGCCTGCACCGAGACCGTCTACGAGCTCTCGTCATGCGTCGCGACCGCCCCCGACGGTTCGCAGCTCGACTTCTCCGTCTTCGGTCCGAAGACCTTCACCGTCACCGCGACCGACGCCAACGGTGGCGTGACCGCGAAGACCGTCACCTACGACGTCGGCGGCAACGTCACGCCCGTCGTCAGCGCCGGTACCGACCTCACCACCAACGGCGGTTCGACCGTGACGCTGCTCGGCGGCGCGACCGACCCCGACACCGGTCAGATCCTCTCGTACGAGTGGAGCCAGACCGCCGGCGCACCGGTCACACTGAACCCGATCGACGCGGCCGACCCGTTCATGCCGAACCAGCGGTTCGTCGCCCCGCGCGGCGGCCCGTTCGACCTGACGTTCCGCCTCCGCGTGGACGACGGGTTCGACACCGGTGAAGACAGCGTCAACGTGCGCGTGAACGCGAACAACGGCCCGGTCTTCACGGCCGGCGCCGCGCAGACCATCAACAACGTGAAGACCAACGGCACCGTCTCGATGAGCGGCGCCGCCACCGACCCCGAGGGCGACACGCCGATCACCTACGCGTGGAGCCAGGTCGACGAGTTCGGCGTGGCCCTCGCCCCCAGTGACCCGCTCCACGTGACCCTGACCACCCCGGCGGCGGCCACCTCGGGCTTCGTCGCCCCGCAGGGTCCCGGCACCCTCTACCTCCAGGTGGTCGCGACCGACTCGCTCGGCGCGACGTCCACCGGGACCGTCACCGTCAACGTGCTGGCCAACCAGCTGCCGGTGATCACCAACGGCGCGAGCCAGACGCTCAACCCGAAGACCGGAACCACGGTCCAGCTCAACGGCACCGCCACCGACCCCGACAACGCGGCCCCGAGCGCGGGCCACGTCCTCACGTACTCCTGGTCGCAGGTCGACGCCGCGGGTGACCCGCTTCCGCTCTTCGACCCCGCGGCGGTCGCCCTGTCCAACCCCGTGATCGCGAACCCGACCTTCACCGCGCCGGCGAGTCCGACCACCCTGCACTTCAAGGTGGCGGTGAACGACGGCTACGGCACGACGACCGGCACCGTCACCGTCAACGTGATCGGCAGCGTCGCCCCGGTGGCGAACGCGGGTCCGAACCAGTCGGTCGGCCGCGGCCAGCTCGTGACGCTCGACGGCTCCGGCTCGAGCGACCCCGACGGTGACACCGTCACCTACGCCTGGACCCAGGTCGACGGCGCAGGCGCACCGCTCGACTCGGGCGACCCGCTCCACGTCACGCTCTCGAGCGCGACGGCCCAGAAGCCCACCTTCACCTCCCCGACCATCAGCGGCGCCCCGCAGGCGGTCCACTTCCAGCTGAAGGTCACCGACGTCCCCTTCGGCCTCCTCAGCGCCGCCGACACCGTCGACATCACGGTCAACGAGAACTCGGCCCCGACGGCCAACGCCGGCGCGGCCCAGACCAACAAGTTCGCCAACGCGGTCGTGACCCTCACCGGCTCGGCGTCGTCCGACCCGGACTCGAGCGACCCGCTGACCTACGCCTGGACCCAGGTCGACCCGCTCACCGACCTGCCGCTCGACCCCGGCCCGACGTCGGTGACGCTCTCGAGCACGACCGCGGTGAGCCCGACGTTTGCAGCTCCGCGCGTTCCGGCGTCGACGACGCTGAAGTTCCGCCTCGTCGTGACCGACTCGTTCGCCATTCCGAGCAACCCGGCGTTCACGACCGTCCAGATCAACGCCAACCGGGCCCCGGCCGTGGGTACGCCCTCGGTCACCCCGGCCACCCGGCCCATCGGCACCACCGTCACCCTCACCGTCCCGGCCTCGGCCGCCGACGCCGACGGTGACCCGGTCTCCGGCTTCACCTACCAGTGGATCCAGACGGCCAACTCCACCGCGACCACGGGTTGCGCCCCGTCGTGCCCCGTTGCCAACGTCACGCTGACGCCGGTTCCCGGCACGCCCCGGAGCGCGACCTACGTCGCCCCGGCGATGACCGCGGCCGGTCAGCAGCTGTTCTTCCGCCTGAGTGTCGGCGACGGCTTCGGCGCCTCGGTGCTGTCGAACAACCTCACCGTGTCGCTCACCAACTCGCTGCCGACCGTGCAGTGGGCGGTGCGAGGCACGAACACCGCAGCGACCGCCGGCACCACGAACGACGCAACGGCGAACCGCGTCTACATCGGTCAGTCGGTCGAGCTCGACGCGACCCAGAACCCGGCCAAGACGCTTTCCACCTCCGACCCCGACGGCACGACCGGCTTCACCTACGCGTGGCGCCACGTGACGACAACGGGTGGGAACACCAACTGCACGACGAACTGCATCTTCGGCGGCGCCACCGCGACGTCGTCGGCAGCCAAGCCGGTGGTCACCATCCCCACCGGGACCGGCTCGATCTTCATGCGCATCACCGTGACCGACCAGGCCGGCGGTGCGGCGACCACGATCAACTTCACCATCACCAAGCTGGCGAACACCGCACCGACCGTGACTGCCACGGGCGGACCCGCCTTCGTGACAGTCGGTACGCCGGCCGTCGCGATCAGCGGCACCGCCACCGATCCCGAGACGGCGGCGGCCTTCCCGCAGACCCTCACCTACCTCTGGACGCAGGTCGATGCCGGCGGCGTGCTGCTGCCGGGCGGCGACCCGCTCTCTGTCACCATCAACAACCCGACGACCCTGACGCCGACGTTCAACGCCCCGGCGGTTCCCGGCACGGTCCGATTCAAGCTCGCCGTCACCGATGGTGCGGCGACGGTGTCGGCGACGAAGAACGTCGACGTCACGCCCGGCGCGAACCCGGCGCCCACGGCGAACGCCGGCCCCGACCAGAGTGGGATCGCCGCGGGATCGACCCTCACGCTCGACGGCTCGGGTTCGTCCGACCCCGAGGGTCAGGCGATCACCTACGCCTGGACCCAGGTCGACGGCGCGGGTGACCCGATCGCCCCGACCGTGACGCTCTCGAGCGCCACCGCCCAGAAGCCGACCTTCTCGGCCCCGGGCACCGGTCCCTTGACGCTGCACTTCAAGCTCGTCGTCACCGACGCGTTCGGTGGTGTCAGCCTGCCGGACACCGTCGACGTCTCGGTCAACGCAAACGGAACGCCGATCGCCAACGCCGGTCCCGACCAGGGCGGGATCGTCGCGGGTGCGACGGTGACGCTCGACGGTTCGGGCTCGTCCGACCCCGAGGGTGCAGCGATCTCCTACGCCTGGACCGAGGTCGACGGCGCCGGTGACCCCATCGCCCCGACGGTGACGCTCTCGAGCGCCACCGCCCAGAAGCCCACGTTCGCCGCTCCCGCGGCCGGCGGCACGCTCCACTTCCGACTGGTCGTCACCGACCCGTTCAGCGTGGTGAGTGCGCCAGACACCGTCGCCATCGCCATCACCACCAACGGCACGCCGACCGCCAACGCCGGTCCCGACCAGAGCGGTGTCGCCGCCAACGCGACGGTGACGCTCGTCGGTACGGGCACGACCGCCCCCGAGACCCAGACGATCACCTACGCCTGGACCCAGGTCGACGGCGCCGGTGACCCGATCATTCCGACCGTGACGCTCTCGAGCGCTACTGCTCAGAAGCCCACGTTCGCGGCCCCGACCAACGGTCCGTCCACGCTGTACTTCAAGCTGGTCGTCACCGACACCCTCGGTGCCGCCAGCCCGGCCGACACCGTCGACATCGCCGTGAACGCGAACGGCGCCCCGACAGCCAACGCCGGCCCCAACCAGACGGGGATCGCCCCGAACGCGCCGGTCACGCTCGACGGCTCGGGTTCGACCGATCCCGAAGCCCACTCGATCACCTACGCCTGGACCCAGGTCGACGGTTCGGGTGCGCCCATCACCCCGACGGTGACGCTCTCGAGCGCCACCGCCCAGAAGCCGACGTTCACCTCCCCCAACACACCGACCGGCACGACGCTGCGGTTCTCGCTCGTGGCGACGGACCAGTTCGGCGCGGTGAGCGCACCTGCGTTCGTGCTGATCAGCGTCGGCAACAACACGCGGCCGATCGCGAACGCCGGGCCCGACCAGACCCCTGGTCGCGGCAAGGTCGTGACGCTTGACGGCTCGGGCTCGACCGACCCCGAGGGCACCGCGCTCGCCTACCAGTGGGTGCAGACCGATGCAGGTGGGAGCCCGATCCTCCCGGGTGACCCGCTCCAGGTGACGCTCTCGAGCTCCAACGTCCAGAAGCCGACCTTCACGGCCCCGGTGCCGTCGGTGTTCCCGAAGACCCTGCACTTCCGACTCTTCGTGACGGACGGCCCCGGGCTCCTCAGCGATCCCGACAACGTGGTCATCAACCTCGTGGAGAGCAACGCACCGATCGCCAACGCCGGTGCCGCGCAGACCAACAAGGCGACCAACTCGGTCGTGACGCTCTCGAGCGCCCTGTCGACCGACCCCGACAGCGACCCTCTCACCAGGGCGTGGACGCAGGTCGACCCGTCGACCGACGCCCCGTTGGCGCCGGGAGACCCGACCGCGGTCACGCTGTCGAACCCGGCGGCGGCCAGCCCGACGTTCGTCTCCCCGCACTTCGCGGCGTCGACGACGCTGAAGTTCCAGCTGGTCGTCACCGACGTGCCGTACGGTTTGGCGAGCGCCCCGGCGTTCACCACCGTACAGATCAACGCCAACCGGGCGCCGGCAGTCGGCACCCCGTCGGTGACGCCGGCCTCGCGACCGGTGGGCACCGTGGTCACCGTGACCGTGCCGGCCTCGGCCGCGGACGCCGACGGTGACCCGGTATCCGGGTTCACCTACCAGTGGATCCAGACCGCCAGCGCGGCTGCGACCACTTCGTGCGCACCGTCGTGCCCGGTGACCAACGTCACCCTGACGCCGGTCGTCGGTACCCCGCGGAGCGCGACCTTCACGGTTCCGCCGGTCGTCGTCTCCGGTGCGTCGCTGTTCTTCCGTCTCAACGTCACCGACGGATTCGGCGCAACGGTGCAGTCGGCCAACCAGACGGTGTCGCTGACCAACTCCAACCCGGTGGTGCCGTCGACCATGCAGATCACGGCAGGCATCGACGGCTCGGTGGTCAACCCCACGACGATCTACGTGGGCGACGACATCACCGTCTCGGCTCCCTCCACCGACGCGGACGGCTCCGCGCTGACGTACGCGTGGTCCGGTCGGCCGTGTGGCGGTCTCGGCGAGGCCCTCGGCTGCGTGTTTGCCGGCAACAACGACAGTGGGTACCCGGGCGGCTCCTGCCGGGGCATCACCATCACGAACAACCCCGTGGTCGAGGGGAAGGCCTCCTTCACCGCGCCGACCCTCGGTGCGAACAACCCGAACCGGTGTGGTCTCCGGGTCGTGGTCACCGACGCGGCCGGCGGCTCGACGACGAGGGACTTCGCGATCCTCAACCTCAAAGCGAATACGGCACCCGTCGCGGTGATCGGTGCCGTGCCCGACAAGGTGCTGGCGAGCACGCCCGCCGCGACGAGCGTCCTCGCCCTGAGCGGTACCGGTTCCACCGATGCCGACCAGGCTCCGCCGCAACCGCACACCTACGCCTGGGAGCAGGTCGACGCGACCACCGGTGTGCCGGTGCCCGTCGGCTCGCCCTCACGGGGCACGTTCTCGACCCCGAACGCGGCGACGACCGGGTGGACCGCGCCGTCGACGGCGCCGCACACGGTGAAGTTCCGGCTCACCTTCGACGACGGGATGTCGTTGCCGGGCGTGGCGACCACCCCGCCCATCAGCGTCACCACGACCCGTCCGGAGGCCAACGCAGGCAGCGACCGCCTCGTGCACCCGGGCCAGCTCGCGTCGCTCGACGGCTCCGCCTCCTTCGACGCCGGTGGGCGCCCGCTCACCTACTCGTGGGCCCAGCTGTCCGGCCCGCCGGTCACGCTGACGTCGCCGCTGACTGCGACGGCGAGCTTCACTGCACCGCACCGCAACCTCGGTGACACGCCGCAGGTGTCCGTCTTCGAGCTCACGACCCGAAACGGCCTCGCGGCCAAGTTCGACACCATGACGGTCGTCAACAGCCCGTGGGCACAGGCGGTGGCCAACGCGGGTGCTCCGCAGACGGTCAACACCGGGACGACGGGTGTGCAGCTCGACGGCAGTGGCTCGACCACGCCGGCGGGTTCGCCGCTCACCTACGCCTGGACCCAGACCGGTGGACCGGCGGTGACGCTCTCGAGCGCCACGGCCCAGAAGCCGACGTTCACCGCTCCCGTGGTGACTCAGGCGGGTGGGCCGAAGACCCTGAGCTTCAGCCTGACCGTGAACGACGGGTACAGCACCAGTGAGGTGGGCACCACCACGGTCACGGTCAACCCCGCGCTCGAGGCGCCGGGTGCGCCGACGAACCTCGTCGCCACGCCGGGCAACGGCACGATCCGCGTGACGTTCACCCCGGGGATCGACGGCGGAAGCCCGGTGCTGGTCTACGTCGTGCTCTGCGCGGCCACGGGCGGCACCCTGGTGGGCTCGTTCTCCGGTCCGGAGGGCGTGACCATCACGGGGGCGACCAACGGAGCCTCATACCTCTGCCTCGCGGCAGCGATCAACGCAATCGGTCAGGGTGGAACGGGCGGCCCGTCCAACGCGGTCCGGCCGTCGGCTCCGCCGTCGCCCCCCACGGGTCTCGCCATCGCCCCGGGTGGCAGCGGTGCGGCCAAGGTCAGCTTCACGCCGGGTGCGAACGGTGGTGAGCCCAACGTGCTCTTCCAGCTCCAATGCACCTCCAGTGACGGCGGTGTCGCCGGAGGCGGCCTGTTCGCCACCTCGCCGGCGACGGTCACCGGGCTGACCAACGGCAAGACCTACACCTGCACCGCAGCTGCGCTCCACGCGCTCGGATCGTCGGCGGCCTCAGCGCCTTCGCCGAGCCTGATCGTGGGCATCCCCGACACCCCGGCGGCTCCATCGTCGGTCGTGCCGGGCAACGCGCAGGCGACGGTGACCTGGGCGGCACCGGCGAACAACGGTGCGGCGATCTCGGCCTACATCGTGACGCCGTACATCGGTGCCACGGCCCAGACGCCGTTCACCCTGTCGTCGGCGGCGACCAGCGCCACCATCGGCGGTCTCACCAACGGGTCGACCTACACCTTCCGGGTGCAGGCCGTGAACGCCCGGGGCACCAGCGCGGCTTCGCCGAACTCGGCGGCGGTCGTGATCGGGACCCCGGCCGCACCACCCACGGCGACCGCTGCGCCCGGCAACGGCACAGCAACGGTCTCGTGGACCGCTCCTGCGAACAACGGCTCGGCGATCACGGGCTACCGCGTCACCCCGTTCATCGGGGCGGTCGCCCAGGCGCCGCAGCTCTTCGCCGGGGCGGGTCTCAGCCAGACGGTCACGGGGCTCACCAACGGGACGACGTACACCTTCACCGTCTCCGCCGTGAACGCCCGGGGCACCGGTCCCTCCATCACCACCCCGTCGGTCCTCGTCGGCACGCCGACGGCGCCCGGCCTGGTGACGGCGGTCGCCGGTGCGGGTCAGGCGTCGGTCACGTGGTCGGTGCCGGCGAACAACGGCTCCGCGATCACGGCCTACATCGTCACCCCGGTGAAGAACGGTGTCGCCCAGGCACCGATCTCCTACAACGCCACCGCGACCACACGGGTGATCACCGGTCTCACACCCGGATCGAGCTACAGGTTCTTGGTCGTGGCGACCAACGCCCGGGGGAGCGGTCCCAGCTCCGGACTGTCGAACGCGGTCACTCCGACCTGATCCCCGTTCCACCCTCATCACCGTTGGTCGCCGACACCGAACCGGGTGTCGGCGACCGGCGCGTGAGGCGTCGGCCCCCGGTTCGCTTCTATGATCTCGGCACCGTTGGGGGGATGCGTCATGGATCGAAGCCGGAAGCATCAGTCGGCGCGCGGCGTCCGGACCGTGGCGATGGCGGCCGTGCTCGCACTCGCGCTCGGCGCGTGTGAGTACGTCGTGGGGTCGAACGTCAACACGCTGCGCTCCGCGGAGGGTCGACCTGCGCTGCCGGTTTCGACCGTGCTCAGCGACACCGCACGGGCGCACTCGACCGCGATGTGCTCGGCCGGCGCGGTCACCCCGTCGCCGAACGCCGGCGAGGAGTACGACCCCGAGAGCCACGGCGGTGTCTACGAGCTCGTCGGCTCCGCGCCGCTGCCCACCGAGGTGGCTCCAGGTTCTGCGAACCTGACCGCGACCAACGAGATCTGGGCCGGCTGGCAGGCCGACCCGCAGTTGACCGCGGCCCGCTGGGATGACATGGGTGTCGGCGAAGTCGTCTGTGGCGACGGCCGGCTCTACATGACCACGGTGTTGCGCGATTCCCCGAGCATGCCGGCGAGCGGCCTCTACTCCTCGGCGCAGTACACGCCGGCGCAACTCCAGGAGATCGGCGGACTCCAGTACGGCCAGGCGATCAACGAGCAGGGGCAGAACCAGGCGCTGCTGCTCGACCTCTACCTCCCGCCGGGTACGACGCCGGCGGCCCGTCCGAC
>Ga0105044_10008044_pt1 | contig 14520 bp, 14 predicted proteins | sample MAT01_FD_78092 | JGI IMG/M metagenome (GOLD analysis project Ga0105044, IMG submission 78092) | Freshwater microbial communities from Lake Fryxell liftoff mats and glacier meltwater in Antarctica - MAT-01 | ecosystem: Environmental > Aquatic > Freshwater > Ice > Liftoff microbial mat | place...
GATCAGGAAAAGCTGGCGGCCTAAAAAGGCCACTAACAAATCCTGAAAATAAGAGACCACAAGAGAGGTGTGCCGAAATGAGGTGATATTGATGTAACTCATTGCAAAACGACGTCCAAAAAACTTCAGCGCTCCGAATGTCTATATGTTGTGGTGTTTTCGGAGGTCAGTGGGCCGCCCATTTTTTCGAAGGCAAAAAACTCGGTTATTTCGGACAGGCTCTATCTTAGCAGTCTCCCCCCTCCCCCACATCGTCTGAATCGATTCGCCAAACCCTCAAAAAAAAGAGACCCGGTGGGATCTAGGGACGTCCAGAGACAGATCAATACGAATATTCATCCAGTCTGACAATTCGTTCCTCGTCTTCAGATCGCTCCGCCGCAAAACAAATCTTCATGGTCTCATAAGCGTCTCGGGCCGACATTTCCGGTTCCCGACCCGTGGCCACCAATTCTGCCACCCGGAGATCCTGGCCGTGGGAATTGTGGAAAGTCTGCAAATCGTCTGAAGGCGGAAAGGTCAGGGTTTCCACGATCTTGCTCTCCTGACAGGTGGGAGCATCGCTGAACTGCCAGCGTCGGATTCGCCGCTTGAAAACGTCGGTTTCGATCGCGCCCCGACTGCCACAAATATGATACTGCAAATCGTGGCCGTCGTCGCTTTGCTTCTCGAGCATATCAATCAGCGGATCATGGTGCATCGTTTCGGCCAGATACATGATGAAATTGAGGGTTCCGACCCGGCCACCGGGAAATTTCAGAATCATCTGATGATTGTCCCGGTGCCCGAAATAGGGAACCACCTTGGGCGCGGCCACGGAGTAGATGCTCTCGGGAGAGGCGCCAAACCACCACCGTTGTGCATCCAGATAGTGAGAAAGTTTTTCCCCAATCAAAAAGCTCCCGGTATTGCGGCTTCTCCAAGTGTCCTTTTTGTGGAACTCGCAGCAATAATACCGGCATTGGATATTGACCACATCGCCGATCAGACCTTGGTCGATCCATTCTTTGGCCTTCAGGTACATCGTGCAATAGCGCAACTCAAATCCGATTTGGAGAAACCCTTTCGTTTCCTCGACCACCTCGACCAGTTCGGCGGCTTCCGAGAGCGTCGTGCCCATCGGTTTTTCGCACATCACCGCCTTGCCCTTCCGCAGGCCCATGATGGCCTGAGGGACATGCTCATCGTTGGGCGAAGCAATATAGATCAGCTTGACAGCAGGATCCTCCATGATCGTCTCCAGGGAAGCCGGGGCGATTTCCAATTCCGCACACCGCGCCCGACGCCGCTCGGGATCGGGTTCATAACCGTAAACGCGTTCCACATGAGGGGATTCCTTGGCCGCCTTCACATGTTCGCCACCCATGGTCCCCAAGCCCAAAACCGCCACATTCATTGTCTTCATAGTATGAGATCAGAAAAAAATCACCCTACTTCTCGAACCGCAACACCACCGTGCCGCGGTCTCCCTGAACCGCCATAGGCACCCCTTCCCCGGATACCGCCCCGTCCGACGCAATCCGAACTGAGTCCGACTTCTCAAGCACCTCAAATCGCCGTTTCCTGAATTCCTCCGGAATCCTCAGGGTAAAATTCTCCATCGGACTGTGAAAGTCGGCATAGACAAAGTAGTCTTCGCCTTCCATGTGGCCATATACGCAGGTTGCGCCGGGTTGCGACCGGGGATCAAAGTACTGACGGTACGCCACGCATTCAACCTCCGTCCCCTTCCGCATGGGCCCTGCTTTCCGATCAATTGCCGCAGGGTAGGTCTTCCGAGACGTATGGATAAATAACGGCGACTCCGTATTATTCGCCCGAAGGGACGGCTTCGTTAAACCCCTCACGGAAGAATAACCCATCGCGAAACCGATCCGCCTGTCGCCGCTCTGCAAAATCTGGATGAATCGGTCCGGCAGATCCGCCGCATCGGCCACATTGCCGTTCTTCGTTGAAAAAATGAGCGGACCGACCGGAGGTTCCGATAAATCCTGAAGACCTTCGAAATCATATTTGATCCCATGATCGGTGAATGGGGTTGTCTTTGGAATGTGACTGACCAAACGGTCGCCTTCCGCGGCTTGTAGCGGGGAAGATTGGATGAATCCCATGTAAGAGAGATCAAAATCCCGCAGGGCTGTGGCCCGGTGCTCAATGAGACAGGCCCCGGCCGACTGAAACTGGTAAACGATATGGTTGCTGAGAACGGCTTCACGATCTTTCGACACAAAATCGACCCGGTGTCCCGCAGCCTTCTTAACTGCGTCCAAAACGGAGTCCGGAGCAATAATGTCATAATCCTCCACAACCTCGAAAACCGCGCACGACGTCGGCACCCCCTCCTCCAACGGCTTGTTTCCGTCCACTACAAAGCGCTGGCTATTGATCCGGCAGGCAGGACAAAGCTGCGACAACGTCGGTGCGCTAACCGGCAAGATCCGCCCGGTGGTGCCATTTGTCAGCTCCGTTCCCTCAATCGACCTTGTGAACTTCCAGCGTGGATAGTCTCCAATATTTTCTGACAGCAAATGCACCTGGTCCTCGCCTGCTATTTTGATGACGTAAAACACAGCGCCCGCCGCATCTTTCCAGATCGATCCGAGATCGACGTCCGACAACCCGTGAGAGGGACTCGTGACCACGAGGACTTCATTGGCGCCATGATTGGCCCCAATGTAGGTGCCATTGAGACACCATGGAGTGGCATCATCGAAACCAGCATGAAACTTCCACCCCGCTTCATTCATCCGGCCAACGTCCATCTGGGTATCGGCAGGAACCAGGAAGGTCTGCCCAAAAATGATCTGACCATTGCTCGGGCTAATTGTGACGGGAATCACCACATCCTCGTGCTCGGACAGCACACTCCGCACATAGACGAACCGATCCTGCTTCAAGACTAACAACCCCTTTCGCTCCGGAATGACCGACTCCGCAGTACTGGCTAATGACTTATCGACAAACATTAGTAAAAAAGCGATCGCAAGCCCGAAAATACGACAGGAAAAACACGCATCCATTTCATTGCAAGAATCGGCAGACTGGCAGGTTCGTATATCGGAGTCAAACGGCAACTGCCGGAGGCGGCGGTCTGTTGCCGGTTGCAAATGCCGGATCGGAAACACCTCGAAACGTTAATTTCGAATCTTCCCAAGGATCGGTTGCGATCAGAAAGCACATGAAAAGTCCAATTTTCGTCATTCCCTATTTGACCTTTGTTGATACCGTAGCCTGCCAATCAAACGACACTGTAATTCTCGATTATGAACTCCTCGCAGTCCGCCGCAAAAATTGTCCACGACCACATTGAATCGATCCTTCCGAAATTGCGACACGATGCAATCGGAAGGCTGCCCTTTCCCACACTGAGCGTCGGATTCGGAAAGACCTACAGCGGGTTTATGTATTGCTGGGACAACCACCACATGAGCCTGCGCTTTGCCGCAGCGGGGCAACCCGAGCAGTTGAAATATTTTGTTGGCAATATGCTCGCCTGCCAAAACGAATCGGACTTTGTGCCATCCATCGTGCATTTCAAAAACGCCGGTATCGGACAACTCGGACCATGGCACGCCCAGCCCTGGCTCGCCCAAAATGTGGCTGTCTATTTCGATCTGACGGGTGATGCCGATTGGACCCGCGGGATTTATCCGAACCTCGTCCGCTACCTTGACTTTTGGTTCAAACAGCACGCAGCACCTCATGGGCTTTACCGATGGAGGCATCCCTGGCATTGCGGCTTCGACAACGAAATTTCGGGCAATATCTTTCTGCCGGACACGATTCTTTCACCGGACTTGAACTCCTACCTCTACCTGGAGCTCCGCGCCATGGCCTTCCTGTCCAAAGTCCTAGGGAAATCGGATGCTGTGGAAATGTATTCCCGCAAGGCCGATCAACTCCGCGATGCCATCAATGACCGCCTTTGGGACGATGCCTTCGGAACCTACGCAGTGTACGACCTGGTCAACGACCAAACGCGGGTTTCCTTCGGATTGGCGATCGACAACGAGGGAGGAGCCACCGAGGATGGGATCGGACGCCACGCCTTCTTGAGCTGTCCGTCCCTCCTGCCGCTTTTCGCCGGCATCGCCACCCCGGAGCGGGCCGAACGCATGATTCGTTCTTACGTGCTGGCCCCGGAGCATTTTCGCAGCCCCTATGGCATTCGGAGCCTATCCAAAGCCAGCGAATACTACAATCAGGGCCGCTGGGGAGGGCCGGCACGTTTCAGCGATCCCCGGAGACTGACCAGTTCCAATTGTCAGGGGCCGGTCTATATTCCACTCAATTGGTTCGTCTTCCACGCCCTTCTGCGTTACGGATTCTCGCACCAGGCAGAAGCCCTCGCGTTGGACACTGAAAAAGTTCTGGCCGGCTGCATCTCCCGACTCGGCTACATGCGGGAGAATTTCGATGCGGAAACCGGAGAAGGATTGTATGCCGACCACTTTGGTTCGTGGAACATTCTGGCGGACATTATGGGCGATTTCCTCCCCGGTCGGAAGGCACCGTTCAGGCTCTTTTTCTAGCTGCTTAGCGCCAACTATTTTTTACCCGAGGTAGCAATTTGGGACGGATTTTCACAGAACCCGACTACCCGGATCACGGCATGGCTCGCGCAGCACTTTACGGGCGGCATAGTCATCGTCCTGCGGTTCATGCCCCGGCGCGTGATACGTTCCGATAATGGCAAACCGTTCGTTCTGCCCCTCGGAGGCGGTAGAGCCATGAAGCACCCGATCGGAGAAGACAACCGCATCTCCTCGATGCAACTCACAAATAAGCGGACTAACCGTCGTGGCCTCTGTGTCTGCAAGCTCCACTGCAAACTCCCCTCCATTGATACCCGCGCGCACGACCTTGGTCCATTCGCACCGGTGGCTTCCGGGTACAACAGTGAGGGTTCCATTTACGCGGGAGGTGTCCTCCAGCGGAATCCAAACCGAGAGCTTCGGACGGGTATTCTTCCAATACCACGCGTCAATATGTAACGGGGTGGCAAACGATTTTCCCGGTTTTTTATATACGATTTTGTCGCTCATGAACTCGATGCCGTTAGGCATCACCACCGCGAGGGCCTCAACAAGGAGAGGATGCTCAGCGAGGCGGTCGAAAGCCTTGCTGACAGCCGCACAACCGACGTGAACCGTCGCTCCAGGGCGTGCGTGTTCGGCAAGCACTCGAATCGTCTCACACTTGAATATGTCGCATTCCTCGTCCGAGAAAAGATGATTCATGACGAAAAAACCCTGGGTTTCCCAATCGGTGGCGATCTGGCGCGGATTCAGAAGAGATCCGTTGCTGCTGTTGGCGAATATTTCTTTCATTCCTGAAACTTGTAGCGTAGCCATGCGGTAGTGTCGTTAGCAGTTCCTTAACGTTTGTTCGCAAATATCGTCAGATGAATCTCTCGGTGCTTCCAGGCATAATTTCCGAAATCCTCGGCGTGTATCTGATCGAACGGACGAGCCCAGGTGCATTTATGGGTTCTTCCCCGCCCGGTCATCTGCTGCATTACGTGATCCAAGGAGGAGTCGAGCAGCGGTGCAATGGAAGAGATTACCGCTTGAGGCCAGGGGATCTGCTTTGGTATGCGGACAATGAATTGGTGGATGGCGTGCAGGTACGTCCGCCTTGGCGCTTTTATTCGGTGGTGTTCGACGCTCCCGCGTTGCCGCCACCAGCAACCTGTGACCGCCTTTCCAGGCCACCGGGTACGATCGTCTGCCTATTCGAGGAACTTTATTCCGCCTGACACGAAGGGCGAACGGTTGCCAGCGCGGTACGCTGTCATGTTGCCCTTGGAAGAATCCTGCTCACCCATAGTCCCCTTCCCCTGCATCCGCCGACCGGAAAACGCCACGAGAATTGGCTTGCCCGCAAGTGGTGGGAAGTCGAACAACGCGTACGAAGCGATCTCGCCTCCCGCCGCTCGCTGCACGATCTCTCATGTATCGGGCGGGTGAGCCCGGCAACACTGCAACGTGCATGCCATGCCGCAACGGGATGCAGCCCAGCCCGCCGAATTAAACGGCTCCGTTTGGATATGGCCCGCGGCCTATTGGAGTATTCCGACCTGGCCATCTCGGAAGTGGCGGAGCGCACGGGTTATACACGGGTGCATGAGTTCAGCCGCGACATGCACCTCCACTTCGGCATGCCTCCATCGAAAATCCGCAGGACACTGGTTGGCGGGGAGTCACCAGCGAAGGCTTCAGCTCCTTTGAACCTGTGAAAAAAGTCTCACTGATTATGATGAGAAGCCAGTCTGCGGAGCATGAGACGTGTGAATGAGGCATAGAGAACGACTTCGGTTTGCTCAATTTTTAGACGTCTTCATGGTGCGACAAGGAGTCTCGCGCGCGAAGAGCGGATAGATGCGTGCAAAAGTCGGAAGACTCATCTTCATGTGCACGGCAAGCGTCTTTGACGCGTAGAGACTCCGCAATATGATCCCGCACGAACCATTCAACCTCCTGAACAAAAATACAGAGCGGGACAGCGCGGGAGAGCAAAAAGAACGGACGGAAAGGACCGTACATACAATCAGACACTAGCGTTTAACCCTTCACAGTCCAATGAGCGAGCGTGTAACAGTTACACGGCCGCCCACTTGCCGGTGATCCTCTGTCCGGCGAAAAAACGCGGAAGGCTCTTTTTGGGTTGCCGCTTTTGCTTCGAAGCAGCAAAGCTCTGGCATGCATAGTTCAATGTTTTGATGAGAAAGACACCAAGTTATGCAGGCGCTCAGGAGCAGGATCTCCCCACGCCATGCCTGTTGCTGGATTTGGACACCCTGAAAACCAATATCCGCACCTTGCAGGCGTTCGTTGCGAAGCACGGCAAACGACTCCGCGCGCACGCCAAAACCCACAAATGCTCCCGTCTTGCCGCCCTGCAAATTGAAGAAGGTGCCATGGGAATCTGCGCGGCAAAGGTTTCCGAAGCGCAGGGGTTGATCGCCAGCGGAATCCGTGATGTCTTGCTCACGGGGCCGGCAGTCACGCCTTTGGCACATGAAGGAATCCTGGAGTGCGCGAGGGCGGACAAGGGGTTCATTGCCACGATCGACAATCTGGAAAATGCCACTCGGCTTTCCGAACTTCTTGTCTCCCAAGGACGCCTCCTGCAATGCTTGCTCGACCTCGACGTGGGGTTCGGTCGCTCGGGAGTTCCGTTAGAAAATTTCATGAGCTTCGCCGCTGCGGCGCGGCGTCTTCCGGGCCTCAAAATCCTCGGGGTGCAGGCCTATGCCGGCGACGTGCAGCACATCGCTGATTACGAGCATCGCCGCGAAGCAAATCAGAAGTGCCTTGATGCCGCCTCCTCTGCACTCCGGATCCTGCGCGACAGCGGGTTCCCGGACCCGATCCTTTCGGTGGGCGGCACCGGCAGCCACGTATTCGATTGCGGGCACTCGGACGTGACGGAAATCCAAGCCGGAAGTTATGCGCTTATGGATGTGCAATATCGCTCCATCGGATCACACGAAAACGCTGAACGCTTCGATACATTCGCCCCCTCGCTCTCTCTTCTCACCACGGTTGTGAGCACGAACCGGAAGGGGTTCGTCACCGTTGATGCCGGACTCAAGGCCGTTTACCGCGACGGGGCGATCCCGGAAGTCATCGAGCCCGGCTTGCACTACGATTGGTTCGGCGACGAATACGGAAAAGTTTCGGGCAACCTCGCGAACCCGCCATTGCGCTTGGGCGACAAGCTGCACCTCGTCGTTTCCCATTGCGACCCAACCGTGAATTTGTTCGACCAGTTTTTTATCATGCAGTCTAAAAAAGTCGTGGATGTCTGGCCGATTGATCTCCGAGGTTGCAGTTGGTAGGGCCGCTTGCAAGGCTCGACAGTTTCCTTAGCGCTTAGGAACAACCTGAGCGATTTGTCATCGACACAAGTCTCGTGTAACATTTACACCGCAATCAACTTGAGGCTAAAAGATATGTGGCGCGCTCTCGGTCGCCTGTGCCTCGCTCGCTCCTTCCATCAAACGCTGCGTGTCCATCTATCCGTTCCTCTCCGACTACCGTCGGATCTGGAAAATGGATTTGGCCAAAGGAGCCTATGAAGAGCTGCAAGCGTTCTTCCGCAATTTCGATCCCTGCCACGAGCGGGAGGAGGAGATCTTCACCCGCCTGGGCTATATCGACATCAAGAACCTCGCGCCAAGGATCGAAGCCGAGAGCCTCTTTGGGTTCGCCCTCATGGACACCATTTGTCCGCCTTCCACGCAATTTGCCGCTTACAATGCCATCACATCGAAGAAAGACGGCATCATTTATCCGGATTTCGGCCATGAAGGACTGCCCGGATTCACCGATCACGCCTTCAATTTTCTTTCACAATTGTAGGCCCTTGCGAACCCGACCAGCCGCGACCCGTTCGCCGGCTTCCGTCCCTCCCCGTACCCCCAACCGCAAGACGGCTTCTCCACTTCGGTGGTTCCTTGCCGCCGCCATTCTGATCGCGTTGGCCGTCGGCCTTTTTTGGGCATTTGCCGACGACCTCGAGTATCGTCTCAAGGAATGGACCGCCTGCGGGCGCTATCACCGCTTCGACGCCGAAATAACCCAGGCGTCTGTGTCACATCGGTTGCCCCCGCTATCCCGCCGTCCGGTCCGAAAGTGCTTTCACATAGTCGCTCGGTGCGAGCCCTTCAATCCGTTTGAAGGTACGCGAAAAATGAAACTCAGAGGAAAAGCCCAATTGGAGAGCACATTCCTTGACGCTAAGATTGTTCGCAAGCAGCAGACTTTTCGCGGCCTCCATTTTTAAACGTCTTATGGTGCGACATGGCGTCTCGCGAGCGAGGCGCGGATAGATGCGTGCAAAAGTCGGAACACTCATTTTCAAATGCACGGCAAGATCTTCGACGCCTAGAGACTCCGCAATATGATCCCGCACGAACCGTTCGACCGTCTGCACAAGATGCCGCTTACTTCCCTGCGTCTCCGATTGTAGTTCTCGCCTCGTCGGTGCGACCATGGAGGTGACAAGCAAGATCCCCAAAAGCTCCAGCATCGCCGCATGCGCAAGGAGTTGATAACCTGGTCGCCGCTGAAAAACGAGATCCCCAAGGCGCTGAAGACGACCAGCGATGGTATGCTCGGGGTCGTGGATATGACACCATCCTCGTTTGCCAACCAGGGGACGGAGCATCTTCTCAAGCTCTCCCCAAGTCGAAAAGGTCATAAAGGACTCATGGATGGTTTCGCCCGCGGTTTGATACTCATGATAGACACATTTCGGCGCGTAAAATGCCACCACTCCACTCATCCGGGTAAAGGCTTTGCCGCTTCCAATCCGCTGTCTTTGTTGTCCCTGATTGATCACATCAAGCCCCCAAGAGGAATCGAGGTGATACGTCCACCACGTTGTTTGAAAACGCGTGATTCCATTATGAGCCACATTCAATTTCGCTTCTGGAAGCTGATGGTCTTTTGAAATACTTCGCGAGGAGGGCATGCCGATCTTTGAGAGAAATTGATATGTATTTGGGAGTTTTAGCCATTCCAAATGCGGTCGTCCAGTGGGATGGTCAGCTTTTCTCATAAGACCACCATTCCCGCAAAAACCAATACTTTATGACATCTTCAACTCTGTCTCAATCCGCTTCCCCGCAACTTGCCCAAGAGGGCGGTCCCAAAGCATTTCCGGTTATGACCGGTACCATCCAACCCAAACTGGGAGTGGATGAATTTCTTTCCATCGCAGAGCGGTTTGGTTTTAGTGCGGAGGCGATGGCGCGACTCTCGGTGGCCGTTTCCAATGAGGACCTTCCCGAGGGAGGTCCACATTTGGGGCGATATTATGGCCATCCGAAACCCATCAAAGGCGAGGAATTCGAAGCGTTGGGCCGAGAAAAATTTGCGGTCAAACACGCCTTGGGAGTAAGTTCTGGAACCGCCGCCCTCCATTGCGCCATGGTGGGATCGGGAGCGGCCTCGGGCCGGGAGGTCATCTGTGCGGCCACAGGTTTTATCGCCACCGGCATGGCGGCGGCGTTGGCTGGAGCAACACCTATTTTCTGTGATGTGGACGAATCGTTAATGATGGATCCCCGTTGCCTGGAGGCGCTTATCACTCCGAGGACGGTGGCGATCGCGCCGACACACCACATGGGCGCGGTCTGTGACATGGAGCCCATCCTTGAGATCGCCCGCAAACACAATTTGCGGGTGATCGAAGATTGCGCGCAGTCCCCCGGGGCCTCGTATCGGGGACACCCGGTGGGATCGTTGGGTGATTTTGGCTGCTATAGTATTTCCTGCTACAAGATTATCGGCGGAGGAGAAGGCGGCATGGTCGTGACAAACGATGACCGGTTGTTCGACCGGGCGCGTCAGATGGCGGAAGCGGGCGGTCTCTGGAGGCCAAACCGTTTTGCGGCGGAGCGCTATCCCGGCGAACTCTTCGTGGGCACCAATTACCGTCTCTCCGAACTGGAGGCCGCCGTGAATGTGGTCCAACTCCGCAAACTGGACGATGTTGTTTCCGGTCGCCGCGAGGTTTCGCGAAGCATTCGCAAGAAACTGGGATCATTCAAAGAGATTACCTGGCAAAAGAGCAATGATCCGGAAGGCGACATCGGTTATTTCTTGCGGCTCTTTCCGGATTCTGATGGGCTCGCTTGTATGATTTGTAAAGCCTTGGCGGCAGAGGGCATCAATGCCGTTTACCGGGGCACCGACGCCTCCCCCGACTGGCACCTCTTCCAGGATATGTTCCCTCTTTTTCCCGAGTTCCGGGATCAATGCCGATCCAACCTGTGTCCTGTGGCGTCTGATCTCTTCAACCGCTGCATCAATATCAACCTCGATCCCTGGTGGTCGCCGGAGGATTGCACGGCTGTTGCCACCGGTATAAATAAGGTATTGTCCGCATTTTGCACCCGAATCGATTCATGACGACTTTCGTTCCCGCTTATGACACGGAGGCAGCCTCCTGCCTCGAGGCTTGTCGGAGAATCGTGGGCGTGCATCGTCATTTCCAGATACCCGCCACGTTTTTTATTGTCGGCGAGGTCCTTGAAGCTTCCCAGGACGAATATCGGGGACTCTTGGACGATCCGCTATTTGAAATTGCATCCCACACCTATTCACATCGCTTGCTACGCGATCATCCTTATGGCGGCCCTGGCACCACACTCGCAGAGACGCGAGAGCAAATCGTCCGGAGCAAGGAAGTCATAGAACGGATTTTCCCGAATCGTCGTTGTATTGGGTTACGCACACCATATGGATTCCCTGATGGACTGCTCGGAGCCTCTGATATTTTGCGGATTTTGGAGGAGGCCGAATATGAATACGTAAGTAGCGCACTATGGGGCCCAAAATTTTCCCTGCCAGCGCCTTTAACCCAGTCTTTCACATATGCCGAAGACGGATTTCCCGCTCTTCGCGAATTTCCCGCTCATGGCTGGCATGAAAATGTTCTCAAGGGTTGTTTTTCTTGCCCCAACTTGCTTCTTCTTTTTCCGCTGCAGTTTCCCGAAGCCACACCGGCCGATTTCATCAAAACTCCTGAAGAAGAAGTGCGGTTCAACAACAAGCCATTCATCGATCTGGCGTTTAACGAAAAACTCCCCTATGTGTCTCTTATATGGCACCCATGGAGTCTCCTGAAATTTGATCCCACCATGAAGATGTTGGAACAAACATTTCAATACGTCGCCGAGACTGGACTGCGAACAGCGACGTTCGAACAGCTTCACGGTGCGATGTCATGAAGTGGATCAGTCAGACCACACATGAGGAAACTTTTATCTCTCCGTATGATAAAACCAGACAGACCTATCTCATCGCGGAATTTGGTGCCGGGGCCTGCCATCCTGCTCCGCTCCTGATTCTTTTCCTCCACGGCGCTCTTTCGCACCAGCAACAGGGCATGACTTCTGAGATTTATCAGAACGCCTTCGGACGCATGGCAGAATGGATGTCGAAGCGCGACGTTATTTACATTTGTCCGGAATACCGCGGAAATTCCTGGATGGGGCCGGCGGCCGAGGGCGACGTACGCGAAATCTTTCGCCTCGCACAGGAACGCTACCGCCCGGGCAAGACTTTATTGATAGGGGGTTCCATGGGCGGCACAAGTGCACTCATCTTCGCCTCCCGTCATCCCGGAATCATCGATGGGATCCTCGCGTTCTGTCCCGCTTCCGATGTGACCGTGATGGCCTCACGATTTCCCGAACATTTTAACGAGAGCTATGGCGGGCCACCCGACCAACTGATCGGGGTTTATCATGAACGTTCCGTGCGATATCATGTCAGCAGTTTGGCGCATTATCGATTGGCGCTTATTCATGGCTCGGCCGATACCATCATTCCCGTGGAACATTCCCGTGAGCTTGTTGCCGCATTGCGGGCCAGCAACGCAACCGTACGGTATCACGAAATTGAGGATGGCGAACATGATTCACCAGTGATCATAGACTATATCCCCATTCTGGATTGGGTGGCGACCGACTAATACTAAACAGTAACTGTTTATGACCAACCCCCATCATTTTGTTAGAGGGTCGAAACTTGACTCCGAGAAGCAACCTTTGAGAAATAAACAACAAACCAAATAAAATAACATCATGTCGAAACTTGACTCCGAGAAGCAACCTTTAAGAAACCTGCCCGCCTGGATTGACGTGAACGGAAAAATTGGTTGTCCGGCGACTGCACAGCCGGAATTTCGCGATTCCGCGCAATTGCTGGCCCGAATGGATCGGCTGGGCGTCGGAAGAGCGATCGTCTTTCACGTCGGGGCCCGCGATTACAACCCAACGTGGGGCAACCAAAAATTGTTGGACGAACTTGCTGACGGGTCAGAACGGCTGATCCCCGCTTTCGTCCTCGGGCCAAGTCAACTTTACGAAAGAGGTGCCATGGAGCACCTGCATCAAGCATTCACCTCGCGAGGCGCACGCGCCATTCGTCTTTGTCCCGCCACATTGATGTATCGCCTCGCACAAATTGAGCCAATTCTGCGCGAGCTTGTCAGGTATAAACCGGTTGTCCTGGTCAATAAATCTGAATTGGTTGTGGCGACCGATTTGGTTCCGTTGGCCCGGATGTTCCCGGAGATATCGTTCATCTACACACAAACAATGTGGCTCCAATTTTCGGCCGCTCTCGATTATATGGCACGTTGCGAAAACATTCTTGTGGACACCTCCTTGTTACACATGCGCGGCGCCGTGGAATTGATCATAGAAAAATTCGGCGCCCAAAGGCTGGTGTTTGGCCTCGGACCGCTCACCCACAACGGCGCCAGCATTGCGGAACTGATGGATGTCCCTATCACCGGTGCGGCCCGCGAAATGATCGCCCATGGGAATATCGAAAGGCTGCTCGATCTTCCCACCAGGGAGCCTCAGGAATCTTCGTGTCAAGGTCATTTTTGGGCAACCCTTTTGGCAGGTAAACCGCAAAATACGGACATCGTGGATGCTCATGCCCACATCGGGCCATCCGGACTCTGGATGCATGCAGATGGAAGCCTCGAAGATGAGATCTCGGATCTGGTGCGACGCATGGATCGTACCGGAATCCGAACGGCCATTGTCTCCGGTCTGGAAGCATTATTTGGTGATCCCGTCGCCGGAAATTTGGCTTTGGAGAAGGCCTTGGGTTCTTACGGGCATCGTTTTCTCGGGTATGTTGTCTTCAACCCCTGGTATGCTCCGGAATTGGAGGCGGCACTCGATACTTTTTTCTCAGGCTCCTTTTTCGTCGGATTCAAAATATTATGTGATTATTGGCGAGTCCCCGTTACAGATCCCCGCTTTGAAACCCTTTGGGCCTATGCGCACCGACATCGACTGCCGATCTTGCTGCACACCTGGGACGGCCCCTACAACCAGCCGGGCATGCTCAAGGAGATCGTGACAAAATTTCCGGAGGCGAAGTTTCTGCTGGGTCACTCCGGAGGAGGCGACGTGGGGCGACGCGAGGCCGAGGAACTGGCAATTGCCAATCCCAACGTCTATCTGGAATGGTGCGGCAGCTTTTGCAGCGATACGCCATTCGAAGATACCATCCGTCGAGTCGGTTCCCAACAGGTCGTCTTCGGTACTGATGCCTGCCCCCACTCTCCCGCTTGGGAAATTGGCCGCCTGTTGTCGCTCGACGTGCCGGACGAGACGCTCCTCCCGATTCTCGGAGCGAACATGAGGAAAATCCTGCAAGGCCGTCGGTAATTTCTTTTCTCCCTCCAGCAAACACCATGAAAATCAAACAATCCCTTTGCTATCCGATGGTCAACACCACCGGCCTGAGCCTCGACACCCTCTTTCTCGCCGCTCCCCAACCCGGCTACGCCGCGGTCGAGACGTGGATGCGCGGAGACGACTTCGAGGAAATGGCCGCCTTGGCAAAGCGTCACAATCTCGTTCTGGCGAGCATCTGCGGTCACCAATCCCTTGGCGACGGTCTGAATAATCCGGCCAACCATGATCGGATCGAGGATGAACTCAAAGCGTCCATTGACATCGCTGTGCGACATAAAATC
>Ga0105044_10008045_pt1 | contig 14519 bp, 16 predicted proteins | sample MAT01_FD_78092 | JGI IMG/M metagenome (GOLD analysis project Ga0105044, IMG submission 78092) | Freshwater microbial communities from Lake Fryxell liftoff mats and glacier meltwater in Antarctica - MAT-01 | ecosystem: Environmental > Aquatic > Freshwater > Ice > Liftoff microbial mat | place...
AATAATCCAGACACCATCGCCGATGGCGCCCGTACCGCGCTGTGCGAACGCACCTTCAAGCTGATTCAAAAACACGTCGATGACATTGTTTGCGTGACCGATCAAGAATTAATCGAAACGATGTTCTTTTTGTGGGAGCGCTTAAAAATCGTCGTTGAACCCACCGGCGCACTTGCCGTTGCCGCAATTTTGCATAAGAAAATCGATGTGAAGGGTAAGCGAGTGGGGGCGATTATCAGCGGCGGTAATGTTGATCTGAAACAGGTGGGTGAGTTGTTTGGGCTGCTGGGTAAGGCAAATTAGTTGAACGAGTTTTTGTATTGGCAAGCCTGCTAAAATCAGTGAATGTCTACCGCCACCGAAAACGTACCCATTCCCGTCTCGATGAAGAATTTTATCGAAGGTCAGTTGCCTGCGAGTGGCTTTCATACTGCGGCCGAATATGTTTGCGAACTGATTCGCCTGGATCAAATCCAAAAAGCTGAGGCGCAACTGCGCGATATGATTTTAATCGGTGTGAACTCGGGAGTGAGTACCCCGGCTGACCAAGCATTTTTTGATAATATCGAAGCAAAGATAAAAGCTCGTCGCGTTTGCGCATGAAGCACGCGGTTAAAAAGCCTCAAGCTGAAATTGATCTTGTTAATGCGGCTCTCTACTACGAAAATGAACAGCTAGATCTTGGTCTAAGGTTCGTCCGGGCCATTAAAGATGCAGTCGAAAAAATTGAAGTCAACACCGGGAGCTGGCAGTGCGCGCTACGCTCACTTGCTGGCGAACCTTCGAATGTTCGTAGTCCAAGATTTTCCTTACCTCGTGTTCTATCTCGAACAGGATAGCTACATCGACATATTGCGTATATTGCATGCGCGACGGGACTTGCCTGTTGCGTTGAGTAAAACCTCAGGCTGAGCACAGGACTCAACTGCTTCATTACGTCAATAGAAACAAAATCACCCACCCGAAAACGGCGGCAAAAACGCAATCACATCACCGTCTTGCACGGCGTGTGTCCAGCCCACCAGCGCGTCATTGCAAACTGGCTTGAGTGCGCTTTGTGGAAAGCCAAAACCATGGCACGCATCCAAGCGGGCGTAAATTTCGCCTAGATCGGCGCTGGTGCTTTCGATAGTTTCCGCATCGCATCCGGCGGTGTCGCGTAAACGCGCAAAATACTGTACGACTAGTTTCATGGTTGCTAATGTCATGGTTGACTCGTGTGCGTGCGTTTGCCGCCACTTTTTTGCAGTAAACGCACATGCGTTATTTGAATGTCTAGGCTCAAAGCCTTGGTCATATCGTAGATCGTAAGGGCTGCGACGCTCGCACCCGTCATTGCCTCCATTTCCACGCCGGTTTTTGCGCTCAAAGCACATTCGCATTCGATGTCTAAATTACCGGCGTGATCGGGCGTGATGCGGATTTCGCAGTGTTCTAGGCTAAGCGCGTGGCAAAACGGGATCAGCTCGTGCGTGCGCTTGGCCGCCATCACGCCGGCAATGATCGCGGTGTGCACGATTGCGCCCTTTTTACCGATGAAGCCCGTTGCCAAGAGCTGCGCACCAATTTCTGCCGGAAATTCAACGCGCGCATGCGCGATCGCTGTCCGTTTGGTGACGACCTTTGCCGCAACATCGACCATGGTCGGGTTGCCGGCATTATCGATATGGCTGATGGATTGCTGTGATGTTCTAGCCGCCAAGGTGATACATCTCCGCTTTCTGATCTGTTGCTACGCCAGGTATTGATGGCGTACTTTGCGCCAGCCGTTCGGCGCGCAATTCCGAATAGCGATCAGCACGCGCCCGCCAAATGGCTTTAATGGCGTTACTGACCAAAATCGCGTCGTGCGTTTTCAATAGCGACAGCAAATCATGCCCGTGTGCATTAAAAAGACAAGTGAATAACTTGCCGTCTGCCGCCACCCGGGCGCGCGTGCAGCCCCGGCAAAATGGGTTGCTGATCGAGGAAATAAAGCCAATTTCGCCCGCGCCATCTATATAGCGAAAGCGGGTTGCCACTTCGCCCATGCTGGGCTGCTGAATTTGTTCGATTGGATATTTTGCGTGGATGCGCGCAATCAAGTCCGAGCTTTGAACCACATGCTCAGGCTGCCAACCATTGCAGGTGCCGACGTCCATATATTCGATAAATCGCGGCACGTGCGCGCTGTGGCGGAAGTATTCGCAAATTGGCAACACGTCGATTTCATTGACGTTTTTTTGCACCACGCAATTGAATTTGATCGCGGCAAATCCGGCCCGTTCGGCGGCGGCGATGCCGTGTAAAACCTCTGCCAAATCACCACGGCCACCATTGAGTTCTTTAAAGCGCTGGCGATCCAGGCTGTCCAAACTAATGGTCAATCGATCCAAACCCGCTACGTAAAGCTCGGCTGCTTGGTGCGCCAACAGGCTGGCATTGGTGGTCAGCGCGATTTCGATGGGTTGTGCCAGCTGCACACTTAAACTGCGCGCGGAACGAATTATGCCGGGCAAGTCCTTGCGCATTAACGGCTCGCCGCCGGTGATGCGCAGCTTTTGCATACCCAGACGCAGCAAGGCAGCGATCAGCGTATTCAGCTCATCGGTGCCCATGCGCTGACTGGGGCTTAAGAATTTAAGCGGCGGTGCGACGAACTTGATGATTGATGTTTCGTTGGAATCTTTCGACGTGACGATGCGCGTTTGCTCTCCGGTCGGCATGCAATAGCCACAGCGATAGTTGCAGCGGTCCATCACCGAAACGCGTACATCACGCAGGGCGCGGCCCAACTGATCCTTAAAATGTTGATCACTAAAATGTTGGTCGGAAAATACCGCGCTCATGCTCGATATTTCCTATGCACCCAGGGCAATGCGGGCGCCAGGAGCCAGCACGCGCCAACCGCGCTTGGCAATTTCGTCGGCGTCGTCTTGATCGTGCTGATGATACAAATACATCCGCTGACGCAGCGCATGTGAATATTCGCGTTCCAAATCATCGATGCCGGTGTGCGATGGGTTCGCGTTGAGCGCGCAGTCGTGAAATAGCGTTTCATTGCCCGCACCAAAATGCGCAAACACTTCCGGTACCGGCCGGGTATCACCGCTATAAACAAACTGCCCAGCCAGCGCCAAGCCGAACGCGGTATTGGGCGCGTGATGGCGCACCGGAAATACTGAGAAAACCAAGCCGTCGTGGAAAAAACTGTTGCTGACCGGAATCAGCTGAAACGCATCCCAAAAGTTTTTGCCGCCTTCGGCTAAGCCTGGAAACTCGGCTAGGCGCGCATGCAGCATCGCTACCAGTGTGACCGGCGCATACAGCTTGATTTGCGCCTGCATAAAGGTGGCTTGGTAGAAGAAGGTTTCCAAGCCGCCAATATGATCCAAATGCGCGTGCGTCAGGAAAATTGCACTTGGCAATCGCTCATAGGCTGCGCCGTAGCGATCTGGCGTGCTGGGGCCACAGTCAAGCAGCAATATTGCGCGTTCGTCCCGTTCTAGCACGGCGCTAGCGGAGCCTAACGCGAGCGAGGCGGCACTGCCTGTGCCCAAAAAGTGCATCGTAAAACTCATCTTAAACCTGTTCGCTTTGATACGTGGACAGTAGCGCGGGCCAGAGCTTATTGGCAAAATCCGGGCGTGCGGCAAAACCTAATTTCGTCAGCGAGCGCAGCAAACGTGCCACGTTCGCCTGCTGCCATACAGGCTTTGGCTTGCGCAGCATGCATCGATCAAAATCGATCAACGCCGGTCCAGCATCGGTCAACAAGATATTGTGTGCGTTCAAATCGGCATGCCAAAGTGCCGCGCCGTTGATGTTCGCGCGGTGAAAACGCTGCAACATATGCCCAATCGCAGAGAAATCCGCTTCTGTCGCGGTTTGGATATGGGCCGATAGCGGGTTGGCGCCGGGCAGCCATGCGGTCAAAATATCGGCGCGATAGCTCAAGCCTGCGCGCACAAAACGTGCCGCGAGCGGTGCTGGAACGGGCAGGCCGTGGCGGTGTAATGTGGCTAAAAGACGCAACTCTCTAAAACAGCGCGTCGCTTCAGCACCAATGAAGGCGTAGCGATCGTGCCAAAGTGCGCCGGTCATGCCGCCACGACGATAGTGCCGCAGCGCGCCGATGCCGAAAGAGCCGGTAACTTGAAACGCTTGGCCCGGCCATCACGCAGCGCTTTGGCACTACTACCATAGGTGCTGGGGTCAAAAAGCTGCGCCAATGGTTCCGCCACCCGTGCGCGATCAATCAGCGCAAAGCCGCGTTCAATGCGTTCAAGCGTCAGCGCAGTTTCCGGGGCTTTCAACAGTGTGGGTGCAGAGCTAGATTTGGTTACCATGCGGCGAAGTTTATCGACACTAGAGCTACTCAGGGCGAATCCAAATGAATGTGTGCATTTTTCGTCTTTCCGCGCTGGGTGACGCGACCCACGTGTTAGCGCTGATTGATGCCATTCAGTGCGATCCAATCAGTCAGCATTGGCGAATAATTTGGGTGCTAGGGCCTGGCGAAGCCAAGCTCGTCGCGGGTTTGCCGGGCGTGGAGTTGGTGGTCTATAACAAGCGCAGCGGCCTAAAAGGCGCGTGGCAATTACGCAAAGAATTGTCGCGCCTATTAAACGGCGCCGAGTTTGACGTGCTGTTACAGCTGCAGCTTGCGCTGCGGGCGAACCTAATTTCCCGGCTGATTCCCGCCAAACGTCGGATTGGTTTCGACGCTGCGCGCAGCAAAGAGCTGCACAGCTTAGTCATTAATGAACGCATCGCCAGTAGCGCTGGCCCGCATGTGTTGGACGCGCTGCTCGGGTTTTTGACGCCGCTGGGCATTGCACGCCCGGCTGTGCTGCATTGGCCTTTAGTCATTCCTGCCGAAGCCCACGCATTTGCAAAAACACATCTTCCCGCTGGCAAGCGCTATTTGGTACTGAGCCCCTGCTCCTCGCACGCATTGCGCAATTGGCTGCCCGAGCGTTACGCCGCAGTGGCTAATTTCGCCTCAGAACAATTAGGCCTGATGCCGGTTTTGGTCGGCGGCAAAAGTGAAATAGAAAACGCGATGGCGGCAGCAATTCGTGCGCATTTGCGCGTGCAGTATGTCGATTTAGTCGGCAAAGACACGCTCAAACAACTGCTAGCGGTGCTGGCGCGCGCGGATGTTGTGCTCAGCCCAGATTCTGGGCCCGCGCATATGGCACAAGCCTTGGGCACGCCTGTTGTTGGTCTTTACGCCGCCACCGATACCAAGCGCAATTGCCCGTATCGCGCCCTGCATTTGTGCACGCAACATTATGCAAATGCTTCGCTGCAATTTCTCGGCAAGCCCGTTGAAAAGCTGCGCTGGGGCCAAAGAGTTGAGCGCGAGGGCGTGATGGCATTAATTAGCGTAGACGAAGTCTGTGCGTTGCTAGAGCGTGCAGCGTCAGGGAATCGCCTGAGTTAGCGCTTAGATTGTGCGCTTGAGCGTGGCAAACTGCGCCCATGCGACTTCGACTCAAATTACTCCTCATAGCGCTGGTCGCTGCAGTTTTTCCTATTGGCGGCTTACGCTTTGTTTCGCAAATGGAAGACACCCTGCGTCAAGGCGAAGAAAGCGCGCTGTTTGCACAGGCGCAGGCCTTGGCTCGGGCTTCCACTGCGCTCGATGGCGATCTTTTAGCCAGCGCCGTTGCGCCGGGCCGTATTTATGCGCAAGCGATTGATTTTGAGCTGAGTATCGACGGCTATGTCGAAGACTGGGCGCGATTAATCGGCGAGCCGCAGCGATTTGGCGTGAAATCACGCCTACCGGTGGATTTTATAGCCGCACGCAGCAAGGGCGCGCTGTATTTATGGTTTTCTATTGGTGATTTGACGCCGGTTTGGTTGGATGCATTCTCCGCTTACCCAGAACGCACGGATCACCTGCTAATTGATCTGGATGGCGCGACCTATCGCATCGCGTGTGCAGGCAGCGGCATGACGCCGGTTTTGGCGCTAAACCCGTCCAGCCCGCCTATACCTGCAGCGGCCTGTCAAAAGCGCCAACGTGGCTACAATGTTGAGCTGCGCGTGCCGACGCTTGCAAAGCAAAATTCATTTGGTTTTCGCGTGCTGGATTTTCCGGTGGCGGGTGCTGATTTGCCGCAGGCAAGCACCGGCACCTTGGATGCAGGGCGGGCGCTGGTGCTGGCCTATCGTTGCGTCAAGCTTAGACAGTCCCCAACTCGCAGCACTTTTGCCACCCGGCGTGCGCTTGCGCATCATCTCGCCGGATCGGATGGTATTGCGAAAATCCGGCTCGCTAGATGCGCGTGACACCCTGACCGATTCCGAGCTGAGCTTTAGACGCTGGCTGCGCGCCTGGGTGTATCGCGCCTTGCTAGCGCCACCGTTGGCAGAACCAAATGCCTATCGCTTCGATGTGCTTAAGCTGGAAACCGCAGCCAGTGATGCTGCACTACTAGGCAAGCTCAACGCCGTTTGGCGCCCAGCCGGTTCGCGTGCGTCAGTCGTGCTAGCCGCAGCCGTGCCGCTGCGCGCAGATGCGCCAGCGCAGGGGGCGCTGATGCTGGAAAAAACTTCAGACGCCTTACTTATTTGGAGCAATCGCGCCTTGGGCGGCTTAATATTCGGCGGCGTACTGACCATGATTTTGGCGGGGGCAGTACTATTTGGCTATGCGGGCTGGCTGAGTTTTCGCATTCGCAAGCTGAAAACTGCAACCGAAAACGCGCTGACGCCGGAAGGCCTGCTACGCGGCAATTTTCCGAAAAGCCGCACCATAGATGAAGTCGGGGATTTATCGCGCAGCTTTGGCAAGCTTCTGGAGCAGCTGGGTGAATACAACGAATACCTGCGCACGTTAGCCAGCAAACTAAGCCACGAGCTTTCCACGCCGCTTGCGGTGGTGCGCTCCAGTTTGGAAAATCTGGAGCATGAAAACATCAGCGCGGGTGCTCGAACTTATGCCCAGCGCGCGCGCAGTGGCGCAGAACGGCTGGTGCAAATTTTGCGCGCAATGAGCGAAGCCACGCGCATGGAGCGCGCGATTGCCTCCGCCGAAGGCGAAACATTTGATTTGCGCGCGGTTATCACCGGAGCGACTGCCGCATATCGGGACATCGCGGGCAGTCGCCATATTGTTTGCGAGGTGCCGAAAGAGCCGGTGCTCCTTTTCGGCGCGCCTGAGTTAATCCATCAGGCTTTGGATAAGTTGGTCGATAATGCGCTCAGCTTTACTGCTGAAGGTGGCCAAATCACCATCGCGTTGCGCCATCTCGAGGGCGCGATCAATCTCGATGTAACCAACCCCGGCCCGCGCCTGCCCGAAAAAATGCGCGGCCGTTTGTTTGATTCACTGGTTTCCATGCGCGATGGCAAAGCCGGAAGCCCGCACTTGGGCTTGGGCCTTTACATCGTGCGGCTAATTGCGGAATTGCACGGCGGTTACGCCAAAGCGCAAGATTTGGCGGATGATTCCGGCGTGGTGGTGACGCTGCATTTGGTGGGCATTCGCCAGGCACACGCAACATCGCTATGAATTGGTGCGTTGTCGGTGCGAAAAACGTATCCGGCAGCTTTTTGTGGGTTGGCGTCAGCTTTGGATAAAGCTCAACAAATCCTGCGTTAGCTGCGCTTTGTGTGTTGCGAATAAGCCGTGTGGCGCTCCGGGATACTCGATTAGCTTTGCAAAAGGTATTGCCTGGGCTTTTTTGCGCCCGTCATCGCTAATCGGAACAATTTTGTCGTCGCTGCCGTGGATCACCAAGGTGGGTATCTTGACCGTGGTCAGATCCGCATCAAAATTGGTGTGGGAAAACGCATGTAAGCAACCCAAAGTCGCCGGCAGACAGCCTTGCAGTGCAATCGAACGTGTCCAAGCCAATTGCGCATCGCTGACCGGGTGGGAGATGTCAGGCGCGCCAAAAAACTTGTCAAAAAAACCTTCAAAAAATGCCGCTCGATCAGTCAAGATTGCTTGTTTAGTCTTTTCATATGCGGTCGCTGCGGTACCTGTAGTGTCCGCCTCTACCACGATTTTGAAGGGTGCCACCGAGGCCACAAATGCGGCCTTAAGAACCAAGCTACCGGGATAGCGCGAAAGGTAGCGCGCCACTTCACCGCCGCCCATAGAAAAGCCGACGAGCACCACATTACGCGCTTCGGTGTGCGTCAAAACGGCGTCTAGATCGTCCGCCAAGGTGTCGTAATCATAGCCGTTAAAAGGCTGCGAGGAACGGCCAAAGCCGCGTCGGTCATAAGCGATCACACGGTGCCCGGCATTGGCTATTGCTAGCGCAACATCATCCCAACTGTCGGCCGAGAGCGGCCAGCCAGCCAACAACACGACCGTGCGTTGCGCGGGATCTGGATGCGCGGACTGCCAATCTTTGTAATAAAGTTTTGTTTGATCCGAAGTGCTGAGGTATTGCATGGGCGTAGCCTGCTGTGACAGATAATGTCCCCAAATTTTGGCATTTACCGCGTCAGAGTTAAGTGCGATGGCGCACGTTGATATCCATGATTGTGCGGCATTTGTGCCTGGGGCCTTTATAGGGTGAGGCTAATTGCAAAATTGCGCAGCGGTTAAGCCAAAGCGCAGGATTTATCGGATGACTCTGGCGTGGCGGTGACGCTGCATTTGGTGGGAATTCGCCAACCACACGCAACTGCGCTGTGAGTTCGTGAATTTGGTTCTGGCTAGCGCATAGCGACGATCAATTCTTTTGCTACGGCCGCCATTGATGTTTTCTTAACTGAAACTGGGATTGAGATCGTGCCATTCGCGCTCGATCACTGACCGGGCAGCTTGCCGCAATCACCAAAAAGACCGGGCTTTCCCTTGGCGACCGGGCTTGTCTCGCACTGGCCAAATCTCGGCAAGCCACGGTAATCACTGCGGATCGTGTCTGGGCCAATTTCGCGAGCGAACTGGGCTGAGTATTACGCTGTTGCGGTAGGTTTTGCAGCACCAAGGGCGCGCACGTAGTCAGAGCCAATGCCCCAGGCTTTGCATACGAAAAACTGACCCTTGGCGCAATCGGGAGCTACAGCGCACCGACCCAGTTCTGCACCCGCTCCGTAAAAACCCCATCAAAGCCAAGGTTTTTATAGTGTTGCGCACGTGTCGGATCATCGGTGTAGACCAACACCCGACTGCCCACGGCGTGCATGCGTTCGACAAACGTGCCGGGCCAGCCCCAAGCCAAACGCGCTGAAATCCAATCCGGCACAATCAGCGTTTTGTTGGCGCAGCTGCCCGGCGCTTGCGCGCTGAACGGCTGCGCAAGGTAGTCCATATAACAACGCGACATTACTTGCTTGTCCGGCCAAGCGCACGCCCGCCCGGGAAATGCCTGCTCAAACTGCCCGTTTCGCTCATGCGTGGACTGCAAACAAATATTTCCCAAATCCACCAGTTTTCGATTCGTGATTAAGCGAATCAGCGCTTGCGTAACTTGCGGTGAAGAGTCTTTTTGGTCCAATAGAAAATGCGTGTTCGGGAACTGCTGCAGCAATTGTGCAAGTGTGGGCATGGCACCGATAAACTGCCCGCGAAACGGAAACGTTTGCCCGCCATCGGCGGTATAGCCATAGCCGATATCTAGTTGCTTGAGCTGCGCCAAAGTGTGCTCGCGCGTTTCGCCATGGCCTTCGGTGCGGCAATCGAGCGTCCAGTCGTGAAATACCATGAGTTCGCCATCAAGACTCAGTTGCAAATCAATTTCGATGCGGTTCGCGCCCGCCGCTAGTGCCGCAGCAATGGATTGCGGCGTATTTTCGAGTAAGCGGTGCGTGGGCGGGTCTATCCGGCTTGCCGTGCAGGTTTGATTGTCCAGCCCGACCGTCGAAAACGTTTGATAGATGCCGCGATGCGCCAATAATTCAAAGTGATCCGCACGCGGTGCGGCGCGGAACGGGCGATGCCATAAATACAGTGTGGCGTAGCCGAGTAATATCACCAGCAAGCAGAGCAGCGCTGCACGCAGCATGCGCCGAAATCGTCGAGGTTGAGGAATCGAAGTTGACATAACCGTGCGCTCGTAGATGAAGCGCTTAAATTTAGTGATGCCAAAGGGCCAATCCGGGTCAATCTAAGGCGATGCGGGGGCAAGTATGGGCAGATTACGGGCTGAAACTGGACTCGCTACCCAACATCTTGCTGGCATCCACCCATAAATCAAATTGCTCCGCACTAACTTCCGTCAACGCCAGCGCCGCTTCACGCAAACTGCTGCCATTGACATGCGCGTGCTTGGCAATTTTGGCGGCGCGCGCATAGCCAATATGCGGCGCAAGTGCGGTTACCAACATCAGTGAGCTTTGTACCAGCGCCGCAACCCGCTCTGCATTCACCGTAATTCCCGCTAGGCAGTGTTGGCTAAAACTGCGCATCGCATCGCTCAACAAACGGCTGCTATCCAGCACGTTCATCACGATCAATGGTTTGTAGACATTAAGCTCAAATTGCCCTTGGCTGGCGGCAAAACCTATCGCCGCATCGTGGCCGAAAACTTGTGCGCACACCATGGTTAGCGCCTCGATTTGGGTGGGGTTGACCTTGCCTGGCATGATTGAACTGCCCGGTTCGTTTTCCGGCAATTGCAGCTCGCCTAAGCCTGCACGCGGGCCGCTGCCCATCAGGCGAATGTCATTCGCAATTTTGGTCAGTGCAATCGCCAGCATTTTAAAGCTGGAATGTAGGCCGACGATGGCTTCATGCCCGGCCATTGCGGCGAAAAGATTGCCTGCTTGGGTTAATGGCAAATCGAGCTTGTCGGCCAAAAGAGCTGCCACGCGCGCGCCAAATTTCGGGTGCGTGTTTAAGCCGGTGCCGACCGCTGTGCCGCCAATCGCCAGGGTATGCACGGCAATCAGCGCATGCTGGATCGCGCTTTCGCAAAGTTCTAACTGCGCAGCATAACCGCCAAATTCTTGGCCTAGGGTAATGGGCGTGGCGTCTTGTAAATGCGTGCGGCCGATTTTTATTACCCTATCAAACTTTTGCGCCTTTGCCTGCAGCATCGCTCTTAAATCGATCAGCGCGGGTAATAAGGATTGCTTTGCGGCGATGGCAATCGCAATATGCATCGCGGTGGGAAACACGTCGTTTGAGGACTGGCCTAAATTGACGTCGTCATTCGGATGAATTTTTGGCGGCGCGGCGTTTGACGTCATTGACAGATTCGCAATCACTTCATTCACGTTCATGTTGCTCTGCGTGCCCGAGCCGGTCTGAAACACCGAGAGCGGAAATTCCTGATCGAAAGCGCTGGTCGCAACCTGTAATGCAGCATCAATAATCGCATGTGCTTTCGTGGCTTCAAGCAAACCTAGATCGCGATTCACATGTGCCGCCGCCCATTTGATCCAGGCCAGCGCGTGGATCACCGCCAATGGCATTCGCGCTTCGCCTATGGCAAAAAAATGCAGGCTGCGCGCAGTTTGTGCGCCCCACAGGGCATTTATGGGCACTTCGATCGGGCCAAAACTGTCGGATTCGGTGCGGGTGGCTGGCATGAAGCGATCCTTTTAAGAGAATATATTTCTGCTTCGCAGTTTGTCCCCTTCGCGGGATTGCTGCGCCCTTATTACACCATTGTGCTTGAATCGCTTTACGCTTGGCGATTCGATCAACCGAGCGCTATCATGACCACGGCCACGCTTTCACCTAAATTGCAAATTGTTATTCCAAGCGCGATACGCAAGGCGCTAAAGCTTGTGCCCGGCGAGAAATTTCATGTTATGAGCTTTGAAGGCCGCATAGAATTTATCGTCGAACGGCCGACTGCTTCGTTGCGTGGGTTTTTGCCTGGCTTGAATGCTGAGGTCGTGCGTGAACCAGACCGCTTCTAATTGCAATGTGGTCGATTCTTCGGCTTGGTTAGAATATTTTGCTGGCTCGAAACACGCTGCGAATTTTGCCGAAGTTAGCGAAGCCACAGAAGCGCTTGTTGTACCCGTAATTTGTATCTGTGAAGTGTTTGAAGTTGTCCGGCGTGAATTTGATGATCACCGTGCGTTGATCGCGATTAGCGTGATGCGTAAAGGCAAAGTTATCGACATCGATCTTGACTTAGTTGTGCACGCAGCTCGCCATGGGTTGGCGCTAGCGGAAAGTTTGATCTATGAAACCGCGCTACGCCACGATGCAACACTCTTGACGCAAGACCGCCACTTTGAGGGCTTGCCAAAGGTTCGCTATTTTTCTAACACGTTATTAGCTTAGTTCAGGTTTTCGTTGTATCAGCTGCAATTTGTCAAATCGTCACGCAAGCGTTCGCTAGCGCACAGAACAAAGCTTAAGCTCGCACAATGATGCAGCCTCTAGGAAAACATGATGCCCAATGACACCAGCCGTAGCGGGCTAGTCCAAAAATCGAAAGCGTCTAGCAAAGTGTTGCCGCAAGATACTGGCGCGGAAAACGCGTTCGCGATTGTCGGTATCGGCGCTTCGGCGGGCGGGCTTGCCGCATTTAGTGCGTTCTTCGAGGGTATGCCGAGTGATAAAGACCCAGGCATGGCCTTTGTTTTGGTGCAGCATTTAGCGCCAGATCACGAAAGCATTTTGACCGAGCTGATCCAGCGCAACACGCGGATGCAGGTGTTTGAGGTTGAGGATGGCATGGTGGTGCAAATTAATTGCGCTTATATCATTCCGCCGAACCGGGACATGGCGTTCCTCAATGGCACGTTGCAGCTGTTGGAGCCCACAGCGGCGCGTGGCCTTAGACTGCCGATTGATTATTTGTTTCGCTCGCTCGCGCAAGATCAGCGTGAGCGCGCGATCGGCATTGTACTGTCGGGTACCGGTAGCGATGGCACCGCAGGCGTGCGTGCGATCAAAGGTGAGGGCGGCCTGATAATCGCGCAAACGCCAGAGTCCTGTGCCTTTGACGGGATGCCGCGCAGTGCGACGGACACTGGCCTGGTGGATTTCACGCTGGCACCGGGTGATATGCCCGCGCAATTGATTAGCTATGTTAGCCACGCTTTTGGTCAACCGCATCAGGCAGTTTCCACATCAGTGCCGCACAGCGAAAATGCGCTGAAAAAGATTTTTATTTTGCTGCGAACTCAAATCGGGCATGATTTTTCCCAGTACAAATCCAGCACCATTTGTCGACGTATTGAGCGCCGCATGGCTGTGCATCAAATTTTGGCGGTTGATGATTACGTGAAATATTTGCAGCAAACGCCGCTTGAAGTGGAAGCACTCTTCCGCGATTTACTGATTGGCGTGACGAGCTTTTTCCGGGATCCAGAAAGTTTTGAGGTGCTAGAGCGCGAAGTAATTCCTAAACTTCTTAAGGCTAAGCGACCCGGTTCGGTGATTCGCGTTTGGTCTAACGGTTGTTCGACCGGGGAGGAGGCGTATTCCATCGCGATCTTGCTGCGTGAGCAGATAGAGAAACTGAAAGGCAGTTTTTCGGTGCAGGTTTTCGCCACCGATATCGACAGCCGCGCGATCGCATCGGCGCGCACGGGTGTGTTCCCGGCTAGCATTGCCCGTGATCTTAGCGCTGAGCGTTTGGCGCGCTTTTTCACCGCCGAGCCCGATGGCGCAAGCTATCGGGTCAATAAAGTGATCCGCGATATGCTGATTTTTTCGGAGCACAACCTGATCAAGAATCCGCCGTTCTCAAAACTGGATTTGATCGCCTGCCGCAATTTGTTGATTTATCTGGGTGCGGAGCTGCAGAAAAAGTTGATTGCTCTGTTTCACTACGCGCTTAATCCGGGCGGTGTGTTGTTCTTAGGTACCTCGGAGACCACCGGTGACAGCGGTGATTTGTTCGCGATGCTGGATCGCAAGTCCAAACTCTACCAGCGTAATGAAGACTTTCAAGGCGCTAAACGCGCGGCATTGGTGCGGTTTTTACCGCCCGCTGGGCACAATTATGAGCAAGTCGCCGCCGGGCAAGTTTCTGGACAAGTTGCTGAACAAGTTACGGGGCAAGTTATGGGTCAACTCATAGGGCAATCAGACATAGGGCAATCAGACATAGGGCAATCAAACATAGGGCAATCAAACATAGGGCAATCAGACACGCACGCCAAACAAGATCGCGCAACGCAAAACTTGAGTAAGCACAAACCGGGCAGCAGGCTATCACTGCGCGAGCTGACCGAGCAGACTTTGCTAACGCAGCTGGCACCGGCCGCGGCGCTGGTCAACGGCCACGGCGACATTCTCTATTTGCACGGGCGTACCGGCATGTTTTTAGAGCCGGCACCCGGGGATGCTGGGATCAACAATATTTTGAAAATGGCGCGCGAGGGGCTGCGCGCCGAATTAACCAAGTGTTTGCATCGGGCGGCAGCGGCGAGGGAACGATTGCGCGTATACAACGTACGCGTCAAAACCAACGGCCATTTCACCCTGGTCAATCTGACGATTTGCCCAGTCGCATCCGGGCCGGTTGCCAATTTGTATTCCGCAGGCAGCTTGCCAGCACCCGAGGCTAGGCGTGAATCACCACTTTATTTAGTGCTATTGGAACAAGCCCAGGTGCTTGATGCCAAGCGTGGGGATGTCAAGGGTGGGGATG
>Ga0105044_10008046_pt1 | contig 14519 bp, 12 predicted proteins | sample MAT01_FD_78092 | JGI IMG/M metagenome (GOLD analysis project Ga0105044, IMG submission 78092) | Freshwater microbial communities from Lake Fryxell liftoff mats and glacier meltwater in Antarctica - MAT-01 | ecosystem: Environmental > Aquatic > Freshwater > Ice > Liftoff microbial mat | place...
AGGCGAATAAAATCCTCAAGGACAAGGACCCGGCACTAACGGGAGACGATTGCCGCGAAGGCCTGATCGCCATCATCTCGGTGAAAATGCCGAACCCGCGCTTCAGTTCCCAGACCAAGGACAAGCTCGTCAACGGCGAGATCGAGGGCGTCATCTCCTCCATCGTCTATGAAGGCCTGATGCAGTTCTTCGATGAAAATCCCGCCCTCGCCAAGCGCGTCATCGAAAAATCCATCAACGCTGCCCGCGCCCGTGAGGCTGCGAGAAAAGCCCGCGAGACCGTCCGCAAGTCCGCCCTCTTTGGCGGCGGCCTGCCCGGCAAGCTCGCCGACTGCTCCGAGCGCGATCCCGCGAAATCCGAGCTCTATATTGTCGAAGGTGACTCCGCCGGTGGTTCCGCCAAACAAGGCCGCGACCGGCGGACGCAGGCGATTCTCCCGCTCCGTGGAAAACTCATCAACGTCGAGAAATCCCGGCTCCACCGCGCTCTTCAGAACAAGGAAATCCAATCCATGATCACCGCCATCGGGGCCGGCATCGGCGATGGCGAAGTGGAAGGCTCCTTCAATATCGAAAAAGTCCGCTATCATAAAATCGTCATCATGACCGATGCCGACGTGGACGGCTCGCACATCCGCACCTTGCTTCTAACGTTTTTCTGCCGCCACATGCCCGCGCTGGTAAAAAGCGGCTACCTCTACATCGCCCAGCCGCCGCTCTATCTGGTGAGCCGGAAAAAGCGCCAGGAATACGTCCAGGACAACGACCAGCTCAACCGCATCCTCATCGATCTCGGTGCCGGCGAAGTCGAGCTCCGCACCTACGACCAATCCCGTAGTTTCACCGCTGAAGAGCTCAAGGTCATCCTCGAAAATCTTTCCTCGCTCTCGCGCTTCTCCAACTCGATCGAAGGCAACGGCGGCAACTTCAAAAACTACCTCGCCGCCCGCGAGAATGGCCATCTGCCGGAGTTCATGATCCGCATCCGCACCGGCAATGATGAAGTTCTCACCTACTTCCCTAAAGAGGCCGACCTCCGCGCCTTCGCCGCTCAAAACCGCGACCTCAGGTTGTTCGACGAAATCCTAACGGAGGAGGAAATTGCCGCGCACACCGGCCCGTCACGCCGCGCGAATCTGCACGAACTCCACGAGTCCCACGCCATCACCCGCATTTTCTCCCGCCTCACCGAATGCGGAATCGACACCGCCATCTTCTTCAATGATGACACGCCGATTTTCGAAATCATCGAAGGCGATGGCGAAAAACAAAAGATCACCCCGGTCTTCGCTGTCCCGGAAATCCTCGCAAAAGTCCTCGAAATCGCCAGCCGCGGCGTGCAGATCAAGCGCTTCAAAGGACTCGGCGAAATGAATGCCAAGCAGCTTTTCGAAACGACCATGGACCCGGAAGTCCGCCAGTTCCTCCGCGTCCGCCTCGACGAGGACAACGCCGTCGAAGCCGACAAAATGTTCGATGTCCTCATGGGCGACGTCGTCGAACCCCGCAAACGTTTCATCGAAGACAACGCCCTCAACGTTCGGAATCTCGATGTGTGACGGAGCGCGGACTTTAGTCAGCAAGCAATAGCCATGGACTCCTACGACATTCTCACTAAGGAAACGATCCTCGCAGCTCTGCGCAGGCTCGATGAACTCCCCCGTGATCAGGGTGTCATGGGTGAAATCTGTATCTTCGGTGGAGCAGCGATGGTTCTCGCCTTCGATGCCCGCGAATCCACCCGAGATGTCGATGCCGTCTTCGTTCCAAAAGACAAGGTGCTCGATTGCGCCCGACAAGTCTCCAAGGAATTCGACATCGACGAGGATTGGATGAACAATGGGGTCAAAGGTTTCATCTCCGACAAGGCTGAGGTTACTCACGAAGGCATGCCCGTCTTTGAAAATCTCCGCATCATGCGCCCCACAACGGAATATCTATTGGCCATGAAATGTCTCGCCAGCCGCGTAGCATCTCCAGGTATCAAAGGCGACCGTGCAGATGTGATAAGCCTGCTCCACCTATTGAAAATGTACGATGCGGCTGACATCTGTGATCTTGTGGCAAAATTTTATAGCGAGCGTCTCCTCGCGCCGAAAGTCCGGTTTTTCATCGAAGAAGTCGTAGCGGAAATCCGACCATGAACACAACCCACACCCGCAGAACCTTCGCCGCCGGCTTCCGCAATGTGAAGCAACAGGATGATTTCGACTACGCCTTAGCCAATTTTCTGGATCGTTTCAAAAAAGATCCCTCCTTGGAAATGTTGAGCGAAGAACCCCCGGTCCTTCGAGAAATCCTAAACGATGAAGGCCTGACAGATTCATTCGCTGCCGCCACCGCTGCCCATCTCTGCCAACTTCACGATCTTCCGTTCCCCGATTGGGTCAACCAGCCGACCCGCAGAATGAAAGACCCTTGGTTCGCCGCGAAATCCCACAACCTGCGCATGATCCTCCTCCAGGAATCCCCCGCCGCCTTCCGCATCCGTAATCTCTTCGTCTCTGCAAACGCCCTGCACCGCGCCTAACCATTTCATCATGTCTCCCGATAAACTCAGCAAAGCGAACATCCTCGCCGCTCTGGACAGGCTCAACGAGCTTCTCCACGAAAAGGGCGTGATGGGTGAGCTGTGCATTTTCGGTGGAGCTGCCATGGTCCTCGCCTTCGATGCCCGGGAATCCACTCGGGATGTGGATGGGATATTCGTACCCAAAGCGGAGGTCTTATCAGCTGCGAGAACAGTTGCTGAAGAATTCGGCTTTGAAGCGGATTGGCTCAACGATGGCGTGAAAGGATTCGTCTCTGACAAAGCAGAAATCACCTCGGACGGAATGCCGATTTACTCCAATCTGCGCATCATGCGGCCCACTACGGAATACCTCCTCGCGATGAAGTGCCTCGCTAGCCGCGCAGCTGAATTTGAAGTTGGCGGAGATCGTGCCGACATCATTACGCTCCTGAAACTTACAGGAATCAGGGATTCTAACGAAGTATGCGATCTCGTGGCGAGCTATTATAAAGAAAGCCTGCTGCCACCGAGAGTCAGATTTTATATTGAAGAACTCGTTTCCGAACTCGCCACCATTTCCTCACCATGAACCGCGCTCACGAACCCCTAAAGCAAAGCATGGCCAATGTCCGGGAGCAATCCGACTTTAGCTACGCAATCAAGAATTTCTTGGACCGGTTCAAGCTCAACCCAGATCTAGCGCTCCTTCAGGAAGAGCCCGATCTGCTATCCCCCTCTCTAGCAGATGGCGGCTACGCCGATGCCTTTGTGGCCTCCACTGCCGCTTACCTCTGCCAAGTCCACGGATTCTCCGCTCCTGCATGGGTCAATGAAAAATGCCGGATCATGCCGCGCCCATGGTTCGCCGCCAAGTCGCCTAACATGAGAGCAATCCTCCTTCAGGAATCCCCCGCCGCCTTCCGCATCCGCAATCTCTTCGTCTCCGCCAACGCCCTTTCCCGAGCTTGACAACAACCTGTTGCATACATCACATTGTCGTCATGACGAGAACCCAGATCCAGCTCCCTGATCCCCTGTTCAAGCGGCTCCGCAGCATCGCGAAGGCGAAGGATCTCTCGCTTGCGGAAATCATCCGGCGTGAAATGGAGAAGTATGCGGAGACGTTTCCCGAGGATCTCGAACCCAAGAAGCCGTGGAAATTTCCCATTCTTCCAGGAAGTGGCGGCCACAAAATTGATCCGGCAACGGTCAATGTTGAGGCGGATGCGATTGAAGAGCGTTGTAAATGGAATCCTTGATATGCTAGCCGCAGACACGAACATCTTTGTCCAAGCGGCAGATCCGCACTCAGCCTCCCACCATGAGGCAATTCGCTTCATTGAATCAATTAGCGCGTCAGACGAGCAATTCGTCCTATGCGAGTTTGTTCTCGTGGAGCTGTATATGCAGCTGAGAAATCCCGCGATTTTCAAAAAAACGGCTTACACAGCGTCTCAAGCGGCCACTTACTGTGAGGAGCTTCGGCAGAATCCAGTCTGGCGCCACGTTGATTACCACCCATCAATCTCATCGAAGCTCTGGAAATGGGCTTCGGATACAACTACGGGTTTCAGGGACATTATCGATGCCCGTCTCGCCCTCACCCTTCGCCACCACGGCGTGACTCGCTTCGCGACCGCAAACGTCAAACATTTTCAAGGTTTCGGATTCACCGAAGTCTGGAACCCACTTCTCAAGTAACTCATTTTCCCCATGTCTGAATCTAACATAAAACCGATCAACGTCGCCGATGAACTTTCCAAGTCCTTCTTGGAATACTCGATGTCGGTGATCATTTCCCGCGCCCTTCCCGATGTCCGTGACGGCCTCAAGCCATCGCAACGCCGCATTCTTTACGCCATGCGCCAACTCGGAGTCGGTCCGGGGAAGCCTCACGTGAAGTGCGCCAAAATCGTCGGTGAAACGATGGGTAATTTCCACCCCCACGGAGATGCGGCCATTTACGGCACGCTCGTCAACATGGGCCAACCCTGGTCCATGCGGGAGCTGCTCATCGATGGCCAAGGAAACTTCGGCTCCGTGGAAGGCGACTCCGCGGCCTCCATGCGTTACACCGAGGCCCGCCTTCATCCGCTCGGCCTCGCGATGATGGATGATCTGGATAAAGACACCGTCGATCTCGTTCCGAACTATGATGGCTCGCAGTTGGAGCCATCCGTCATGCCCTCGGCATTTCCTAACTTCCTGGTCAATGGCAGCACCGGCATCGCCGTCGGAATGGCCACGAACCTTGCCTCGCACAATCTTGGTGAGGTGGTGGATGCGATCTGCGCCCAGATCGATAATCCCGCCATCACCCTGCCCCAGTTGATGGAGCACATGAAGGGCCCGGATTTCCCCGTGCCCTGCGAAATCCGCGGCATCCGTGGCATCGAGGAATACTTCCGCACCGGTCGTGGCTCCATGCGCATGCGCGGAAAAATGGAGATTGAGGAACATGCCAACGGTCGATCCTACATCATCATCCGTGGTGTCCCTTATGGCGTGAACCGCGCCACCCTCCAAGAGCGCATCGCAGAGCTGGTGAACGAAAAGACCCTCACCGGCATCTCCGGCATGAGGGATCTCTCCGCCGAGGACACCTGCATCGAGATCGAACTCAAGCGCGATGCCCGCCCGCAAGTGGTCATGGCCCAGCTCTTCAAGCTCACCTCGATGGAAACTTCCTTCAGCGTGAACATGCTCGCGATTCATAAAAATCGCCCCAAGCAGCTCTCCCTCAAGGAGGGCATCGACGCCTACATCGAGCATCGCCGCGAAGTCGTCACCCGCCGCACCCGCTTCTTGCTGGGAAAAGCCGAAGAGCGCGCCGAGCTGTTGGAAGCCTTCCTCCTCGCCCTCGGCCACCTCGATGATTTCATCAAAATCATCCGTAATTCCAAAAATCGCGATGAAGCCCGCGAGCGTCTCGCCGCCTATACCTTCCCGTTGAAAACCGCGGAGTCATTAGGTATATTGATCCGCTCCCAAGCCTCCATCTCCGGCGAGACCTATACTTTCAGCGAGCGCCAGGTCAATGCCATCCTCGAGCTTCGCCTCTATCAGCTCACCGGCATGGAGCAGGATAAGGTAAAAGGTGAATACGATGGCGTCCTCATCGATATCAAAGACTTCCTCGATATCCTGGCCCGCGAGGAACGTGTGCTCATCATCATCAAGGACGAGCTCCGCCTGATCAAAGACAAGTATGCCACCCCACGCCGCTGCAATATCGTGGCCGAGGCGGGTGAAGTCGCGATGGAAGACCTTATTGCAAACGATGCGATGATCGTCACCCTTTCCCATCGCGGCTATATCAAGCGCACCCTTTCCAGCGAATACCGCGTCCAAGGCCGTGGCGGCAAGGGCCTCAAAGGCATGGAAACCCGGGCGACGAAAAAAGACGAAGCCAACGATTTCATCGAGCATCTCTTCAGCGTCCAGGCTCACGACTATCTGTTGTTTTTCACCAACACCGGCCGCATGTATGTCGAGCGGGTGTTCGAACTTCCCGAGGGTTCGCGCACTTCCGTGGGCCGCAGCATCCAGAATGTGCTCAACCTCAAACCTGAGGAAAAAATCGCCGCACTGCTCCGCCTCGAACGCACGGTGGACGAAAATGGCAATGACATCACCTTCCGCGAGGAGGCTGGTTTCATCTTCTTCGCCACCCGCAGCGGCAAGGTCAAGAAGACGGCTCTCAATGATTTCCGTAACTATCGCCAAGCCGGCCTGAATGCCATCAACCTTGAGGAAGGAAACGAACTCATCGGCGTGCGCCTCACCTCCGGCGGCGATGAAATCATCCTCGTCACCCACGAAGGCATGAGCCTCCGCTTCCACGAAGACGATACCCGCCCGCTGGGTCGCGGCACTGCCGGGGTCATGGGCATCCGCCCGAGCGAGACGGATTACGTCATCGGCCTCGCCCTCGTCACCGCTGGCTGCACCTTGTTGGTCGCCTCGGAAAACGGGATTGGCAAGCGCACCACCTTCGAAGACTACCGCAAGCAATCGCGCGGCGGAAAAGGCATCATCACCATGAAAGTCACCGACAAGACCGGCCCGGTTGTCGGTGCCGTCACCGTGACCGAGGAGGACGAACTCATGCTCATGACCTCCAGCGGCCAAAGCATCCGCATCCGCGCTGTGGAAGTTCGCGAAACCGGAAGAAATGCCCAAGGGGTGAAACTTCTCACCTTGAAGGGCAATGAAAAGCTTCAGGACATCTCCATCGTCATCCCCGATGGCGATGATTCCGAAGGAGCGCAGGCTTCCGCCGGCGAGGATGAAACCCCTGCCGAAAACGCCGAATAAGCGGGTAGGCTATCAATTCGGACATCCTGATCCGGTCGGAAAATGATTGGGCGCATTTTGCAGTAAGGAGCTACGACAATCCTGTCGTGGATGACGGTGGTGAGTCATTGGAGAAGGGCTTCGCGCTTCTCAATGGCCCCACATTCGCCTGCACCACAGGAGTGTGGTGCCTCCCTATCCGTCAAAAGTGCCAGCGCATTATCCGGCCTGGCCATTGCGGTGAGCAAGGAATCGCGCGGAGCACTTACCTTCGTCCAGTCATTGGCAGCACGACAGTAAGGTCGTGCCTCCTGATTCGCCATTTTAAATTTGCGGGACACCAGGCCCTTTCGTTGCAGAGCACTTTGTTTGAGCAGTCACTCCAGCGGTTCGCTGCCGTATTCGACCTTCAATACCGCGGATTCTGCGCTTGGTAAGGAGACTTTGTTTTTGACCACGTTACCGGATTTCACACAGACCATGGTGCGGTATTCTTCATCGCCGAAGTCGGCCATGCGCTTGGATTTTTCGATCCATGGATTCCACACAACCGTGGAGTTGGACCCTGATTTTTTGACTCGGATGACGCGTTTGTAACCGGGATCCTCGATCTCGACGGTGGAAGTGGTGTCGAAGTAAACGCGATCCACCTCTCCGACGACATGGATGGCGGGTGCGGATTCTAACAAACCGACTTCTTTGACTTTATCGTAATAGCCGGAATTCCTGAGGCCGGTGATCCGGATGGCGTCGATGTCACTGACTTGGAAATAGGTGTGAAGGCAGGTTTCGAAATCGGAATCCTTGTCGGCATGATTTTTCACACGCAGTTCGATGGTTAGGGATTGTCCGATGGTGACGAGGAAATCGACATCAAAGAATTCAAGTGCGGGCAACTTCAAGTGGACCTTAACAGCGCCTTTGGTTTCAAGCGTTGTTTCCTGGATTTCCCATGCGGTCATTCGTGCGAGGCCGTGAGCAGGCAGGCCTTCACGAGGTCCGAACCACGGAAAGATCACCGGGATGCCGCCGCGAATGGGTTTATCGGGTGAGAATTCGCTGGCTTGACTCATGAAGAGCAGCGGTTCCTCGCCCTTTTTCTGGAAGTGGGTGACATGGGCACCGTGCAGATAGATTTCCGCAGTGCTCCACGGGGTTTCAATGGATAGCTTGTCCATGCCACCTTTGCCTTTTGACAAGGAGACATGGCCGGGGATTTCCCATGGGTTAGGCGTTTTCATGTGGAATCAGCGTTTTTTGCGAAGAAATGGCGGTAGGTCGAGATCCTCGCCGTTAAAGACGTTGGGAGTTTCACCTTCGAAGCGACCGCGGGGAGTGGAATCCAGCGAGAGCTCGCTTTGGGATCCGCCGGCCTTGATGCCGAGTTTAAGCTTCGGCGGATCTGGATCCGGCTCGGAGGCTGGCACCGCGACTGGCTCTGGTAGAGTTTCCTCAGGAGTGGTCGCTGCGGGTGGCTCCTGATCTGCGGGCGCTTCTGGAGCTTCCTCGGGGATGTCTTCGGGGAATTCAAGAGGCTTGCGTTTGCCCCAAGGTGAAACGATGGAGGGTCGTTTTTTAGAAATCAGGGTGAATCCTGAGCCTTTCGGGAGCACTGGATTCGGTTGCGGCTCCGGTGATTCGGCGGAGACTTCTGGAACTTCCTCCGCGTCGGAAATCTCGATGACCTCGTCGAAGGTGTCGTCCTCGATCGGTGCGGGGTCGGGGACATCGGATTGGGTATATAAATCCATGACCTCGACTTCTTCGGCCTCGGTATCCACGGAGGTCTCAGGTTCCACGGCAAGCGGGACTTCGGTCTCTGAGATTTCCGCAGCCCCCTCATTTGCGAAGCTGAAAGCATCCATCGCGGTCTCGGGCTTGGGTTCCGGTTCCGGTTCCGCTTCGGGTTTGGGTTTGGGTTTGGGGGCGTAGTCGGCTTCGGCAAAGGGGCGGTCGTTGTCAAACAACGAGGGGGTAACGGCCGCAACGATGGACGTGGCTGCTTGGCGGAACTTCGAAAGCGGAGAAATCGCAGGAGCGGCAGGAGGGGTTGCTTTCGCAGGCTTGACCACTGGTGCGGGTGGTGGAGTGGGCTCCGGCTCAACCACCGGCTCCGGCTCCGGCGTCTTATCGACCGTAAAAATCGCAAGTTGAGGTGGGGCGGTAAACCCTTGGCTTGGATCGAGAATCGGATTTTCTTCCGAGCGTTGGCTGAGAGAATCCCGTGGAGCCATCGCAAGGCAATCCTCAGGCAAGGCGCTGATGAGGGTGATGGATAGAGAATTTCCCATCGCTGGGTCGATGGCGGCACCGAAGAGAACATGGGCCTTGTCCGGGACGAATTTTCCGAGGCGCTGCATGAGCAGCTCGATTTCAAAAAGCGTTAGATCCTCGCCGCCTGAGAGATGGACGAGGACGGTTTGGGCGTCCTTGAGCAGCGACCCTTGATCCAGCAGCGGGCTGTTGAGCGCATTTTTCAGAGCCTTGCTGGCACGGTCTTTGCCCTCGGCGATTCCGGATCCGAAGAGGCAGCGGGAGCGGTTGGTGCGCAGGGCGCTCATCAAATCATCAAGACCGACATTGATCAATCCGGGGCGCACCACGAGGCGGATGACAGCTTTGATTGATTCGCAAATCATGTGATCTGCGGCGGCGAAGGCTTCATGAATGCCCTGCTTGGCAAGCACGAGTTCGCCCATGCGGTTGTTGTCAAAGGTGACGAGAGCGTTTGATAAAACCGCGAGTTCGTTCAGTGCGGTTTCCGCTTGTTCACGGCGGCGCTTGCCCTCGAAGGCGAAGGGCATGGTCGCGAAGACCACTACGAATGCACCTTCTTCCCGTGCGATCCGGGTCACGATGGGTGCTGCGCCTGAGCCAGTGCCGCCGCCGAGACCGGTGCAGAGAAAGACGATCCGGCGGCCTTTGATGGATGCGCGGATTTGTTCCTCCGACTCCAGCACGGCTTGGTGGCCGAGTTCCGGGTCGCCACCGGCCCCGAGTCCTTTGGTGAGGCTCACGCCGAGTTGGATTTTTTCCCGCGCGAGGCAAGCGGTGAGCGTCCTGACATCCGTGTTGAGAGCGAGGAGTTCTGCGCCTTCCATGCCGTCGAGTGCGATTCGTTCCAGCATGTTGGCGCCGGCTCCACCGAGTCCGACGATCTTGACGGCGGAGGAAGGAATGGTCTGTTGGGGATCACGAGTGTAAGGGATCATAGTGGCGAAGAGGTTAGATTTAGATTTATTTTCCAAACGGCCAGAACATCCGGCCAACTTTTCCCAAGACGCCCGGAGGAGCGGCGCGTTCGGTTTCGAGAATCTGGGCGTAGCGGATGAGACCGATGGCGGTCGCATAGTGGGGATCCTTGAAGCTGGCTTGCACACCGCTGACTTCAGGCGGATCCGGACGGTAGATGTCACGCCCGAAAACTTCGAAGGCAAGCTCACTGAAGCCGCGCATGAGACTGGTCCCGCCCGTCAGGAAAATTCCGGCGCCGATGGTTTCGACCGAGCCTGCGGGCAGGCGCTGATAGACGAGCCGCAGGGTTTCTTCCAAGCGCTGGCGGATGACTTCATTGAGAACACTGCGGCGGACTTCCACATCCGCGAAGCCGCGATCGTCGGTCAGCTTGGCGCTGCCCACCGAGCGGGCGGGATCGGCAGAGGCATCTCCTTCCATGATTTTCAATTGGTCCGCTTTGGAAAATGGCAGGCCGGTCACGAGGTGGATGTCATTGGTGACGTGATCTCCGCCGACGGGGATGCAGCCGGAGGCAGTGATGGTGCCGTTCAGATAAAGCGCGTAGTCGGTGGTGCCGCCACCGATGTCGATGACCAGTGCGCCTCGCTGGCGCTGCTCACGGTCGAGCGCCATCTGCGCGGTGGCGATGGGGGAGAACACGATGTCATCCACCTCCAACGGCATTTCCCGGACCAGCTTGATGCTATTCTGAATGCGCGTGCCGATGCCGTGGACGACGTGGAAATCCGCCTCCACCGTCTTGCCGAAAAGGCCGACCGGGGTGGTGGAATGTTCGAGCCCGTCTAGCAGATAGTTGCGGATGATCGGGTGCAGATAGACGTGGTCTTGAGGGATCTGCACCTCGCGGGCGATGGTGCGGGCTTCTTCGACATGCTCGGCAGTCACGGTGGGTTCGCCATCAGGCAGGCGGTAGGTGCCACGGTGGTTGATACCTTGGATGTGGGACCCGGTGACTGCTAGAAAGACACTTCCGATCTCGACATCACTGGCGTCTTCCGCTTTTGCGAGGGCATCCTTGAGACAGGCGCGGGCTTGGGAAAAATCATAGATCTCGCCCTTTCTCACTCCGGCGGTTTTGGTCACGCCGATGCCGAGAATTTTGACGGCGCTGTCCGCCTTTACCTCACCGACGACCATGCAGGTTTTGCTGGTGCCGATTTCGAGTCCGACGTGTATTTTAGTGCGACGTGCCATTGGAATTGCGAGAAATGTGGATCAGTTGCGATTGAGGAGCTTCTTGAGATCACGGGCGCGGCGATCCTGGCTCATTTCCGCAGCGCTTGGCTCGGGAACAGGCTTGGCTCGCGGAACGACCTTCTCTGCGCGGACGGTAATGGGAATGTTGCGCTTGGGAATGAGATTAATGGTATCAATCGCGTAACCCTTCTGGCTGGCGTGATCCATGGCGGCGCGGAGGCTTTGAATTTGCCGCTCATGATCGCCAAGCCCGAAGGTGGCGGTGGTGCCGTCAAGGGTGACGAGTCTCATCGACCAGGCATTCACCTGCTCGACGGACTTGATCCAATGAATGGCCTCTTCATCCACTTCACAAGCGGACTTCAATAAATGGAAACAATGGGCCAACTCGGGATGAGTGATTTTTGCGCCGGCTTTGATCGGGTGTTGGTTGGAGCGTGGAATTTGAATGACGGGGAGGTTCCGGGTGGACTCCACTTGCAGTTCCGGACAGGGGTAGGCGAAGCCATGGCGGTCCACCAACATCGCGCCGGGTTGGTGTGAGTCGGTGAGGCCGGCGGCGGCGCAGACGATCCATGCCCGGGGGATGCGCGGGGTCACTTGCACCACCAGCGTGCCGGGGAGGTGGCGCTCGACATGGGCATCGGCAATGGCGGGCATGGCTTTGAGCTGCCCGGTGACGCCGTTCACATCAATATCGAAAAGGCTGGGGGTGGGGTTGATGCCGATGAGATTGGCAAGTCCACCCTCGTCCATGACCGTGTTAGGATTGAGTTTGAGAACTTGCAGCCGGAAGTCCGGATTTTTGTAAAAGGCATGCTGGATTCCCTGCCAGACCCCCCACCCGATCCCACCGAGCACGGCGAGCACGCAGGCGAGTTTGGTGATTTTCCCAGTGAAGCTCAAGAAGCCGAGCCAGGCGATGCGCGGCGACATGACACGGACTTCCAGCACCTTGGAACGTGCTTGGCGGCGGGGTTTGCTGGTTTGACGTTTTGACATGTTAGGCGCGGAGTTGCAGTGAAAGCTCGGCAATTTTCTGACAGAGTTCCGGGAAGGAAATGCCGGCTGCGGCAGCTGCTTTGGGCAAGAGGCTGGTCTCGGTCATGCCGGGGATGGTGTTTGCTTCGAGCACAAAGGGACGATTCTCTAGATTGAGCAGGACATCAACCCGTGAATAAATTTCCACTCCGAGGGAACGGTGGGCCGCGAGAGCGGCAGCTTGCACGGCCATGGTTGTTTCCAAATCGAGATCAGCCGGGCAGACATACTCACTGCCCTTGGCACCACTGAGCCAAGGGTATTTACTCGCCATGTCATACACACCGTCGGGAGGAGTGATCTGGACGATTGGAAGCGGGATCCCATTGAGAATGGCGACGGTGAGTTCCTTGCCGGAAATGAATTCCTCGATCAGCACCTCGCTGTATTTTTCCGCGGCTTTTAAAAGGGCGGGGGCGACTTCATCTTCGGATTTGACGATCTGGATGCCGACGCTCGAACCTTCTAACGGCGGCTTGATCACCAGTGGTGCCCTGATCGCTAGAGTGGGCGCAACGCCCGGGCTGAGTGAAACGGTTTCCGAGCGGGCAGTGGGCACTCCCGCCGCGAGAAATCTCTCCTTGGCGCGGGATTTATGGATGGCAAGCCTGCTGCTGGCCGATCCCGCACCCGTGTAAGGAATGCCTCGTTTTTCAAGCGCATCCTGAAGCTGCCCATCTTCACCGAAAGTGCCATGGATCACGTTGAAGCCGAGATCGATGCCTGCGGGAAGCACGATTTCCGTGGAAGTCACATCGACAGGCACCGCATCGAGCCCAAGTCCTAACAATGCCTTGAGCACGGCTTTTCCGGAGGCAAGCGAGACCTCACGCTCGGAGCCCGGGCCACCCATGAGCACTGCGATTTTTTTACCGGTTAGAAGCATGTTGGAAATTAGAATGAAGGTTCGTCCTCGCCGAGGATTTTGATTTCGGTCTCCAGCTCGACCTGGCGCTCGTTGCGGGCTTTTTCCTGGATGAACTCGATGAGTGTCAGGATCTCAAGGGCAGAGGCGCCGCCTTGGTTGATTACAAAGTTGCCGTGGACTTCGGAGACTGCGGCATGACCGCAGGTGCTGCCCTTGAGGCCGAGCGAGTCGATGACCCGACCGGCAGGGACGAGTTCGGGATTTCTGAAGGTGCAACCCGCGGATGCGGCGACGGGCTGTGAGGTCTTGCGCTTTTCCCGCGAGGCGTCCCAGCGTTCTTTGATGTTTGCGGCGGTGTCGGCCTTGCCCTTGAAGACCGCTTGAAGGGCGAAGTTACGCCGGATCTCGGCGACGTTGCGGTATTGGGCAATGATTTCAGCCCGCTCGCGGGTGCGGATGATGCCGTCTTCGTCGAGGAAAGTGACGCGCACGACTTGGTCGAAGGTTTCGATGCCCATGGCTCCGGCATTCATGCGGAGCGCGCCACCAACGTTGCCAGGGATGCCTTCCATCCACTCGAAGCCGCCGATGCCACTGCCGCCAGCGACACTGGCGAGTTTTTTCAAACGAACTCCCGCACCTGCGGTGACGTGGCCGCGACCATCGACAGTGACTTCTGAGAAGACGCCGCCGGTCGGGTGAATGACGGCACCCCGGATGCCGCCATCACGGACCAACATATTTGAACCTCGCCCGACGACGCGCACCGGGATACCGCGTTGGCGGCAGTAGTCCACGAGGAAGGCGAAGCCGAAAAAGCTGTGAGGTTCCAACCAATACTGCGCGGGCCCACCGACTAACAGAGTGGTGTGGCGGCTCATGGGCTCGTAAAGTTTCCCATCGATTTCGCCGGGGGGCAGGAGGGCGCGCATTTCTTCCAAGATCTTCAAATCCGCAGCAAGCCGGGTGCCAGCCTCGTGGACATTTCCCGCACCCAGGGTGATGAGCAAATCTCCAGGCTGGAGCGCGTGGCCGATGGCGTGATGCGCCGTGGCAAGGTCAGGCACTGAGATGACGGGAATGTCGCCATGCCGCTTCATCGCCTCGACGAGAGTCTCGCCGGAGATGCCTTTGAGGGGCTTTTCCGAGGCGGCATACACATCAGTGATGAACACCATGTCGGCAGCTTGCAGGACTTTCCCGAAGTCGTCCGCCAGTGCCTTGGTGCGGGTGTAGCGGTGAGGTTGGAACAGCACGATGACCCGCTTGGCCTTGAGCGAGCGGGCGGTCTGAAGGGTGGCGGCAAGCTCAGTCGGGTGGTGGCCGTAGTCGTCGATGATGCGGTAG
>Ga0105044_10008047_pt1 | contig 14519 bp, 6 predicted proteins | sample MAT01_FD_78092 | JGI IMG/M metagenome (GOLD analysis project Ga0105044, IMG submission 78092) | Freshwater microbial communities from Lake Fryxell liftoff mats and glacier meltwater in Antarctica - MAT-01 | ecosystem: Environmental > Aquatic > Freshwater > Ice > Liftoff microbial mat | place...
AGCTCGCCGACCTCACGCCCGCCGCCTTCAAGCGTCTGCCGACCACGACCTGAGCGGTCCCCGCTTCAGGCTCGCATCACCCACGCCGGGTGTCTTCCGGCCGTCGTTGATCGATCACGTTGTACTGATGCAATTGCCGCTGAGTGCTACCCCTCGAGCTCGCGCCTCGATACGGTTCTCGAGCGGCTCGGAATGCAGGGAAACCGGAGCAACTCTCGCGATGTCTGGCGCTTCATCTCCGATCTCATCGGCGCGGAGCGCGCGCGCTTTCACAACTGCTTCGATCTGGTTCTCCTGGATGAATCGTTCATCCAGCCCTTGGAGAGCTTCGACGAGACAATTGCGACTCAGCTCCGCGACGACGAGAAGTTCAGGTACGAGACGGACTCCGCACTGGGCAGTGTTCCGCACGAGGATACACCGCCCGAGTCCGAAGCGGATGATGACGAGGATGGACGATGACCGATTCGAGGCGGGTCCTGCACAAGACGTTTGGCTCGGGAATCGTCATCGCGCACCGCGGTCAGGTGCTCACCGTGGAGTTCGACGACGGTCGAATCCTCAAGGTTCCGGCGGGCGAGGTCGAGGAGCGCGCCTCCACCAGCGACGCGGTGGCCTCCGCCACTTGGAGCTCGCCGCTCGCGGTGATGACCCGGACTTTGGCGGCCGCCATCCGTTCCACGAACGACCGATGGGGCGTGTTCTCGCCGTCACGTATCGCCGTCTTGCCGCATCAACTCTGGGTCTGCCAACGCGTGCTTCGCGCCTGGCCGTCACGCTGGCTCATCGCGGACGATGTCGGCCTCGGCAAGACAATCGAGGCTGGACTCATCCTCACCCCGCTCGTGTCGCGGGGGCACGTCAAGCGACTGCTCATTCTCTGTCCTGCCGGGCTTGTCCCCCAGTGGGCCGAGCGGCTGCGGGAGATGTTCGACCTCCGGATGGCCCTCTATCATCCAGAGGTCGATTCGCCGAAGAGCGATTTCTGGCAGGTGCATTCTCAGGTCGTCGCTTCGCTGCACACGCTTCGACTCGATCGTGACGAGCGTTGGGATCGACTCCTCGACGCGCCGCGATGGGATCTTGTCTTGGTGGATGAGGCCCACCACTTGGGCGCCGACGACAGCGGCAAGAAGACACTTGGGTTGCAGCTCCTCGAAAAACTCGACGAACGCGGCCTCATTGGTGGGCTGCTGCTCTTTGCCGGCACGCCACATCGCGGAAAGGACTTTGGCTTCTTGTCGCTACTTCGGCTTGTCGATCCTGAGATCGACCCTCGACGCGGCGTCGAGCCGTACCTTGAGCGCCTGCCCGAGATCATGATCCGGAACAACAAGCAGAACGTCACCGACATGCGCGGCGCCAAGCTGTTCCAGCCTGTCCGCGTCTCAGACGCGGCTTATTCCTACAGTGCGGATGAAGCCTCGTTCTATGCGAAGCTCACCGAGTTCATCCAGACCGGGCGCGCCTATGCCGGCAGCATGCAGCGCGACACGCAACGTCAGGTCATGCTCGTGCTCACCACGATGCAGAAGCTCGCAGCGAGCTCGGTCGCTGCTGTGCGCAAAGCGCTTGAAGGACGCCTCGCCAAGTTGCGAGCGCAAGAGTCTCAGTACACGACACGAAGCGCAGCACTAGCCCGCGCGTGGCGAGAGCTCGAAGCAATAGACCCCGACGCAGAGCCCGAGCGACGTGCGCGTCTCGAGGAACAAATCGACCAGCTCATGGAAGGCGTCCAGCTCAATCCGGACGAGATTCCGGCTCTCGAGGAACTCGTCGAGAGCGCTGCCGCCGTGCGAAGCGAGAGCCGCGTGTCCCGCCTCATGGAACTCACGGCTAGCTTGCCGGACGACGAAGCGGTCCTGTTTTTCACGGAGTACAAGGCGACGCAGGCCCTCGTTGTCTCTAGCCTCGCGCAACGCTTCGGCGACGCATCGGTTGCCTTCATCAACGGCGACGGCGAGCTTCGCGGCGTTGTTGGACCGGACGGCACAACCCGCACGATGCGGGCCGGCCGGTTCGAAGTGGCGCAACGATTCAACGCAGGTGAGGTGCGCTTTCTGGTCTCCACCGAGGCGGCCGGTGAAGGCATCGACCTCCAGCGAAACTGTCGTCGCCTCGTACACGTCGATATTCCATGGAACCCGATGCGCATGCACCAGCGGGTGGGACGCATCAATCGGTACGGGCAGACGCGTCCCGTCGAGGTCCATATCGTGCGCAACCCAGCGACGATCGAGAGCCGGATCTGGGAGCTGCTCAACGAGAAGCTCGATCGTATCGCGCTGGCGTTCGAGAACTCGATGGCAGATCCAGAGGACATCCGCGGTCTCGTCCTTGGTCTGGTTTCGTCCGCATCACACGAACGCATCGCGGCTCGAGCCCTTGGGGTCAGGGCCGAGAGCTTCGCCCAATGGTATGACGCCGAGACGGCCACATTCGGAGGCGAAGGCGCTGTGGCAGTCGTACGCGCTCTGCTCGGGCACGTGGCTCGCTTTGACTTTCAAGCCGCGTCCGCGGAGATCCCACGCGTCGACCTGCCCGAGTTGAGGCCCTTCCTCCGTGCCGCGCTTCGCCAGCATCAACGTCGGCCAGATGAGAAGGATGATGGCGTGCTTGCGTTCATCACGCCGAAGGCTTGGCAGGACCGCCATGCTGCTGTGCGCGACCGCTATGATGTCCACTTCGACCGGGGCCGCGCCGCTGTCTCACGAGGGCCCGTGCTCGTCGGCGCGGGTCACCGTATGATCGAGGCCGCGCTCGATGATGCCGAAAGTCGCGACGATCAGGCAGCCTCAGTGCCGGGTCTATCGCTTCCGCTGGTCGTCTTCATCTGCTCCGACGACATCAGCGTTCCCAGTGCAGCGGTGCGACGCGTAGCCTATGGCGTCGAGATAGCACCCACCGAACTCCGCGTCCTGCAGGATTGGGAGTTGGTATTGCGGCTCAACGCGTTGCTCGACAGGCCCGATCGAGCCGGACTTCGAGACGCGTCGACCAATGGTGGTGGGGAGGTAGTGCGGATCGTGAACGAAGCCACTGCTTGGTTCGAACAACGATTGGCGGGGTTGGACCTGCCATTCCGCAAACCTGTGGCCCGACTGCACAGTGTCCTGTGGCCTGCCTCGTGAGCGCCGCACCACTCAGTGTTCGCTCTTTACCATTTGGGCCAGCCCCGCCGTGTCGCGAACCCCAACCTACGATCGCGTTCGCCTGCGCTGACCTACGTCAGGGCGGCTGGGTCAGCGCCACGCGCAGGTCTGGCAGCGCGACTGTGATGGTGCTCCACAGGATGTCGAGGTCGGAGTATGAGTATCTCTAGCCCACAAGCGCCAAGTAGAGATCGACCAGCAGCTCGACGTCCATAGCGGCATACGCCTCCTGCTCTTTGCTCAAAGGTCGTTGCGTCCAGTCGGAGGTCTGAGGGCGCTTGTCCATCGTTCGGTCGAGCTCGCGCCGCACCGCGGCCATCAGGCTATGCCCTCCGCCGAGCTTGCCGCCCCGTCGCCTTGATTCGACGAGCGTGTCGTAGACGTTGTCGATCCGGAAGCCGAGTGCGCCGAGCACTGCCTTCTCGAAGTCGGCGTTGTGAATCACCTTGATCGTCTCGCCCGACTCCAACAGCGGCCCTAGCGCCCGCAGGTCCGCGATTGCGAGCGGATCGATAAGATAGCTAGTCTCACTGGTGCCGAGCTGCACGAGGCACAACCGCTGATCCGTCAGCGTCGTCTCGACGTCGAGCGCGACGAACGGCTCGCTTCGCAATCGCTCCACCACTCGCCCGAGCTCGGCTGCGTCGCGCACCCACTCGACCGGTCGCGCCGGTGCCGCAACCCCCGGCACGTTGCGCTCATCCGGCCCGAGCGGCGGGAGCCCTACCATCAGTCGCGCGGTCGCCAGGTCGACGAGCTTTTCGACTTGTAGCTCACGCGCCAGATCGTCGGGCACGCACGGCAGGAACTTCGACAGCCGACTCGCCGACATGTCGGGCGCAAAGCGCATTGCGTCGCGCCAGCTCGGTCGGTTCTGCTCCTGCAGCCGCGCGAGCGCCTGCTTCACCGCGACGAGGCTCTGACCGGCCTCCTCCCTGAACGTGAGCGACGAGTTCCGACTCGTGACCGCTCCGCCAAGCTCGCGCTCGAGCATGCGCGCCAACAAGAGGTTCGCCGCGCCACCTGCGAAGTTGTGCCAGGTGATCTCGCCGGCCTTCTCGGACGAGATCCATTCTTCTCCATCGCGTAGGAAGTAGCTCTCCGCGCGTCGCGACTGGATCGCCTTCTTCGCCCGTTGCGACCAGCGCTCGTCGAGCTCATCACTCACCAATATCGCCCGCATCGCCTGACACATCGCATACGACAGGTGCCGCGCGCCGCCCGACCATCGGGCCGCTCGCCCCGAGTCCGCCGGCCGCACGCTGCACCGCCCGCGGTCCCAGTCGATGTCGATCACCTGCCACGTCCGGCCCCCGAGCACGAACGCCCCGAGATTGCCGGGCTCCTGGATGGCCGCCAGGAAGCTCGCGTCGACCGTGCCGATCTCGCTGCCCGCATGACGCACCGTGATGAGCCGTGGGGCTTCGAAGACCGCGTACAGCGCCCGGAAGTTCGCCCTGCCGTAGAGCTTCTCGCCCTTCTCGCCGAGCCACAGCTTGCCTTCGTGGTCGGCCAAGATGCCCTTCGCGAGCATGTGCTCGACGACGGCCTCGCGCTCCTGCGCCCCGAGCCCGTCGAACGGCGTTGCCCCTTCGAGCCATGCCCACCAGTCCGTGCGTCCGATCCCCTGTGTCTGCACCCCAAGCGACATCACCTGATGCGCCAGAATGTGCACAGCGCGGCGCGACGGCCGCACCGACTCGACGAATCCCTCCTCGAAGAGCCTGACGATCGACATCGCCTGCAACAGCCGCTCGTCCGTCGTCGCCAGGAACGTGCAGTTGGGCACGCTCCCATCGCGTCGGCCGGTCCGTCCCATACGCTGCAGGAAGCTCGCGACGGTCGCCGGCGCATCGATCTGGATCACATGGTCCAGGTCCCCGACATCGATGCCCAGCTCCAGCGCGCTGGTCGCGACGATGACGCAGTTCTCGCCCTCGGCGAACGCCCGCTCCGCGTCCTGTCGCAGGTGCACCGCCAAGGACCCGTGCGTGACGTACGTCATCACGCCGAGCTCCGACAACCGTCCGCCCAGCTCTTCGACCCCTCGGCGCGAGTCCACGAACACGAGCCGCTTCTTGCCGCGATGCAGCGACGCGATCACGGTCGCCGCGTTCTCCATGTTGCCCACGAAATCGAGCGCGATCTGCGGCTTCTTGCGCCCGCCACCCGGATCGACCACGCGTCCGTTGCGCGCCGACCCTCCGCGCAGCCACGCCAATATCTCCTCGGGATTGCCGACCGTCGCCGACAACCCAATCCGCTGCAGCTCGCGCCCCGCGTAGCGCGACAGCCGCTCCAACACGGACGCCAGATGCGCTCCGCGATCGTCGCCCGCGAACGCATGCACCTCGTCGATGACGACCGCTCGCAGCCCCGCGAACACTTCGCGCGCCGGTACCCGCGCGCTCATCAACATCGCCTCCAGCGACTCCGGCGTGGTCAGCAAGATATCCGCCGGGTCATCCACGAACCGATTGCGCGGCCCCGTATCGACATCCCCGTGCCACTTGAACACGCGCCGCCCGACGAACCCGGCCAGTCGGGCCACGCGATCTTCCTGATTGTTCAGCAGCGCCCGAATCGGCGACAGATACAGCACCGATGTCGGCCGCCAATCTTCATCGGTCATTCGCGACAGCAGCGGAAAGAATGCGGCCTCCGTCTTGCCACCCGCCGTCGGCGCCAGCACCACGCAGTCGTCCCCATCCAGCACCGCGTCGATGGTTTTCTCCTGCACCGGGCGCAGCCCCGGCCACCCCAGTGCATTGACGATCTGATATTGCAGCGCCCCCGTCAGTCGGTCGAAGCCCGAGGCCACTTCAGGTTTCCCCGAGGTCGAGCTCGACCCCGTCGAGCCCCTCGACGCCAACCCCGACGACACCCGCCGCCGCTCGTTCCTCGGCGGTCATCTCGGTCGCGTTCACGACCACCTTGAAGTGCGTGCGCGGGTCGAAGTCCTTGTGCTCTTCGACCTGGTCCAAGAGCCCAACCAGACGCTTCAGGAAGATCCGCGGCGCGATCCCGACCTTGCCGCCCAACTGTCCCGCGACCGCCGTCGCCACCGCCCGCACCACATCGTCGTCGACGACACCACGAATGCGCGCGGCATCGTCACTCGGATAGAGGTCGCGCACGCGCTTGCCGACGACCACCAGCTTGTCGTTGTCGAACGGCTGCAACCGAAGCTGCGGCGCGCGTGAGCTGTCGAACTTCGGGTCCGGCCCGAACTCGGTGTGGAGCCGTTGCGCCAACGGCACCGAGCGCTTCACGCCCTGTGGCCCGTCGAAGAACTGCGGCGTGCCGGTGATCAAGACGTACAGCCCCGGATATCGCTCGGACACGAGGTCATCGATCAACTGACGCAGCGCATTGAGGCTCTTCTCGCGGCTGTCCGCGCGCACTCGCTGGATCGTCTCGACCTCGTCCAACACCAGCACGAGCCCCTTGCGCCCGGTCTGCTTCAAGACCTCCAACAACCCGCGCAGAAATCCCGCAGCCGCGTCGTGATCGATCTCACCTTTGAGGTTCGCCGCACGCTTGATCCCCGCTCCGACATTCGGCTGCCCCATCAACCACGCGACCAGCCCCTCGGACACCGCGTGGTCCCCGCGCACCCGCGCCGTGTGGCAGCTCCGCAGAGCCGCCGCGAACTGCGGCTGCGTCTTGCTCACCGACGCCAGGCGCAGCTCCAACAGCTCGCCGACCGCCTTGGCCACCGCCTCCGCGTCGTCCAAATCCCCCCCGGCATCGACAGCACCACCGGACAGCACTTCCTCCTCGAGGTTGAAGAACCACCGATCGACCAGCGACCGGAACGCGCCATCGCTCCATTCACGCGTCTGCAGCGCCTCGACCGCCCGTCGATAGACGGTCTCCATGCGATACAGCGGCGTCTCGGTCTCAGAGATCTGCACCAGCGTCGTCGCAAAACCCTGCGTCAATGCGCGATGTTCGAGCCACCTCGAGAAGAACGTCTTGCCCGTGCCATACTCCCCGCGCACGGCCTTGAACCGACCGTGTCCGGCCGCAACCGACGCGAGCTCTTCGTCGATCGCCTTGTCGAAGCGCTCCAGCCCGACCGCGAACAGCTCCAGCCCGCGCCGCGGCACCGCCCCAATCCGCAACGCGTCGATTATCTCGCGCCGCTTCAGCGGGCTGACCGCTCCGACCAATAGCTCGCTCACAATGTCACCTCGAAGAGCTGGGCGAGCTTCGCCCGATCCAGATGTACCTGCCGCGTCGCGCCATCGAAGCGCATCACCTCGTAGCCGTCGAGGTTCAGCACCTCCTGCAGCTTCGAGACGAACCCGCCGACGCGGTACGACAACATACCCAGCGTCACGCCGAACGCCTCGGCCGACATCACCCCATCGCGTTCGAGCAGGGCATCCACCGCGCTCACCACCTGCGCTTTCAGCGCCGCGCTCGCACGGGCTGCCAGCACCTCCGATTTCGCGAACGCCTCCGCCGCCGACGACAACGACCTCTCCGCCTCGACCCGCACGACCACCGGCGCCGCGATCGCCACACTCGGCTTCAACAGATCGAGCTGCAGGTCCTTCGGCTTCACCGCGACCGGCGCCTCCACCACGACCTCGACCATCACCGGCACGCTCACGTCGAAGTGCCACCACCGCGGCACGAACGCCGGCAACACCTTCTGCGACTTGTCGTCCGCGGCCGCCCCCACAACATCCTCGCACCCGATGAGCAGGCACGGCGTCACCACCTCCGCCAGCGTCGCACCCCCATGCTCGCCCGCGTGCGTATTGCCCGCGTACGCGCTCGCATCGTCGCTCAGCAGCACCACGCCGTGCGCACCCGGCGGCCGATAGGTCGTCGTGCCCGTGAACCCGACCTCGTTGTCCGCCAGCGCATGCCCTACCTGCCCAGGCGCCGGCCACGGCCGCCAGCGCGCCCCACCCGACCCCACACCACCCGCGACCGGCACCCGGGTAATCCGATCGGCCGGCACATGCCCATGGTCGCTCGCGAACAACACCGCCCGGCCATGCTCGCGCGCCTTGTCGAGCAGGTCCGGCAACGACGCGATGTTCTCGACGCCCCAGGTCAGCCGTTGCGCGTGGCTCGCCTTCAGCGAGTCATCGATCGCATTGACGACCACCCCGACGACCCGTCGCTTCGGGTCCGCCACCAACGACAGCGCCTCTTGCGACGCGCCCCCCGCCTTCGTATGTCCCTCGGCCCGCAACAACAGCCGCGGCACATCGGTCACCGGCCCCGCGCCGATCGTCACGAGCTGCTTCATCTCCGCATGTGCGGCCCAACGCTCAGGGTCTTTCTCGGTCCCGAGCTTCGCGCCCGGCCCCATCGCCTTGCCTGCAAAGAATGCCGACCGGCTCACCTCGGTCACGGTCGGCAGCGCCGCGAACACGACCGGCAACGGGCTCTCGCCGATCGGCTTCTGCGCGTGCCACACCAACGGCCCCCACGGTGCCGCCCGCTGACCGAGCGACTCCAGCAGCTCGGTCGCCTGCGCCCACGCCATGCCGTCCATCAGGATGACAAGCAGCTTTCGCCCCGCGTCGCCCTTCAAGAACGTCGCTGCGATCCGCTTCACGGCATCGTGGATCGGCAGCACCTGACTCGACGGCTGGCCGCTTTCGACCCACCCGACGAGGCTCTTCGCGAACCGCCGGTCGAGCTCCGTTCGCGCCGCGTCCGCCGCCAGCACGACCGCCTGCACGCCGCGTCCGAACGTATCGCCGTCATTGCCGCGAGCCGCCCGCCGCGCGCGGTCCACGTACCCACCTTCGAGCGCATACCAATGCCCGAGGACCTCCGCCTCGGCATACGGCGTCTGGCCCGCCACAACCAAACCATCAGGCCGCGCCACCAACCACGCCAGGAGCCGCACCGCCATCTCGGCCCGCAGCAGCAGCTCGGGCGCACAGTCCTTGAACGACACATGCGACTCGAGCCCACGCAGCGCACGCGCCGCCGCCGCGACCGACTCGGCGTCCCCTGCCACGACCCCAGCGCTCAACGCCGCCCCGAGCGCATCGAACCTCGCCGTCCATGCTGACGGCAGCCGCAAGCTGTCCGCCAACGCCGCCTGCACCTCGGGCTCGATGACCAGCGCATCGGCCGCCCGCGCCACCGCCCGCAGATCATGCGCCGCCAGCTTCTTGTCCTTGCCCTCCAAGATCCGCAGCGCGCTCGCGACCTCCCGTCCCAACGCTTCGGCGATCGGCATCACGTCGACATCGGCCGCCGCGATATCCAACACGTCGCGCGTCTTCGTCTTGAGCCACATGCGCACGGCCGGCGCCGGGTTCACCGCCAGCGGCTCGCACACCAGCGCCAGTTCCAACGCCCGTCGCCCGCGCCCACTCTCCCACGTGCGCCACAACACCGGCCCGGTCGGACCCAGCACCCGCCCGAGCCACTCCAACAATTGCTCGCGCGTCTTCGTGCCCTCGGCGCTCGCAGCCATCTTCTCGACGAACGCCGCGCCCCGCCCATCGCTCGCCGCGAACGCGAGCAACATGTCCAGCGCCAGCCCACCCTCGGTATCGAGCCCCCACTCCCCGCGAAGCCACGCCGCCCACATCGCATCGAGCGTCAGCCGACTGCCCGTCAGCGCATAACGTGGCCCCGGCGCCAGCGCGACCAGGAGGCCCGCCAAGGCGCTCCGCCGCGCATCGTCATCGACCTCGCCGACCCCGAAGATCGCCTGCAGCCGCGACTCGCTGCCGATCTTACGAACCCGCCCGTTCAGCACGAAGCGGCCTGCCAGATCGAGCGGCACATCGTGTGTCCATGGCACCAGGAACGCGACCCGCGCTTCGTCGTCGCCAGCGAGCGGCGGCATCTTCTCACGCAGCTCGAGCTCGCTCCGCACCGGCACGATCTGCACCGTCAACGCGTCACGATGCGGCAGCTTTATCTCCAGATGCTCCGGCACTCCCGTCCCGTAGAACGCGAACAGGTGATGCTGGCGCCGCGCCTGATACGACTTCACCAGCTCGACCCGCAGGTCCGCCTGCGACAGCTCCGGTAGGCCCGGCCCCATCGCCTACTTCCCCTGCTTGGTGACCGTGAAATTGCCGGTCAGCGTTGCATTCGCATCCTGCGCGACCGCCTGCTCGACCTCGGCCAGCGCCGCCCGCAGCGCCGCGACCGCGTCATGCCCAGCGGCCTTGAACGTGCCCTGCGCCAACACCACACCCTTCGGCGGCGGCGGTGGCTCGGGCTCGCGCATGAGCCCTTGCGCCTGCTCGGCAAGTCCATGCAGACGCGCCGCGCCCGCCTCGATGACCTCGTCCTGACGCAGCGTCTTGGCGACCTCGGCCAACAGTTCACTCGCCCCGCCCAGCACATTTTCCCGCGACCGGAGCTGCGCGAACGTACCGAACACGAGGTTGTTGGCGATGACCGCGACGACCTTGTCGACGCTCCCGATGCTCGCCCCGACCGCCTTGGCGCTCGTCTTCGGCTCGAAGCCCGCCAGCGCCGTCGCCAACGCCATGCCACTGCGCCCACGCAGCGCCGTGAACAACGCATCCGCCGAGCGCGCCGTCACCAGCCGGTCCGACGCATCCAGCCCGACTTCCAAAACGCGCTGCGCCAACCCCTGCGCCAGCTTGCCGCAGGCATCCGCCTTCGCCTTCACGACCACGCTCACCTCGCCCTCGAAGCGCTTCAGGTTGTCCGCGTGCAGCGCCTTGCCCGGCAGCGACACACCCAACGTCGCGCCCGCCGTGGTCAACGCCTTGACCCACGCCTCCTGCGACGGCAGCTCCGGCTTCTCGAGCACGACGTAGTCGGGGATGGTCTTGCCCGCCTTCGCCTCGTACGCGTTGCCGCCCGCCACGAACGTGCGCGCCGACCAGCGCGCATAGCAGCGTGTGACCAGATCCAGCGCCTCCATCTGCAGGCCCATCTTGCCGGTGTCATCGATGAAGCGCCGGATCTCGTCGACCTGCGGGCTCTCGCTCGCGGCCTGCAAGCGCTTCTTCTCGATCTCCTGCAGCAGCTTGTCCTCGACCAGGTGCACCGCGGTCTCGGTGTTGCGCACCAGCCCCAGCTCGCCGACCGTGGCGCGCATCTCCGCGATGAGCGCTTTGTCGGCGGGAATCTGCTTGGTGTCGCTATCGATGATCGCGCCGAACTTCTCGACGAGCCGTTCGACCCGCGCCGTCGTCAGCTTTTCGCCAAGACGCGGATGCCGCGGATAACGTGCCTCGAGCAACGCCGGCACGAACCCATCGATCGCCGACGCCAGGTTCGCCGCCAGCGGCGCCTGAAACATCGCGCCCGGCTTCAGCAATTGCAGGTGTTTCTCGACGCTCTTGCCCGAGTCGATGTCCGCATCGCGCACCTGCGCCAGCCCGTAGGCCTGCTCCAGCGCCTGCACCAGCCGCGCTTGCTTCTGCGTCTTCAGGTTGAACAGATCATTTTTCGCACGCGCTTGATTCTCGACGCTCAGGTCGGCGATATACGCGCTCGGCTGCTGCACGATGTGCTCGAGGATCACCAGCTCACCCAGCATCTGGTTCATCGCCACCGAGAAGAAGCTCGGCAACCACACCAGCGTCCAGCCCGCCGCATTGACGCCGTGTTGTTCGCGGAACTGGTCCAGCACCCGCTCGTCATCGTGCGGTCCGAAGCCCGGCTCGTCGAACGGGAAGTCGATGACGAAACGCCAGTCGTGGTCCTGCGGACAGCGCAGCAAATCCGGTCCCATCTTGCGCACATTGCCAAAACGAATGTGCCCGACCCGGTCCGTGCCGCGCCACGTGACCTTGTGGTCGCGCCCCATCTCCAGCGTGCTCTCGATCCCCATCGACTCGAACAATAGATTGCGCAGCACCCGCTGCCGCGCCCCATCCGAGTCGCTGCCGCGAGCTTGTTCGATGATCGGCCCCAGCTCGACCCCCTCGAGCTGCACCCGCACCGTCGGGTCCGACTGCGCCCCGACATGCAGTTGGCTAATCTGGCTCGCCCACTCGCGCAGCTTCTTCGTGACGATGCTGCCCTCGGTCCCCGCAATCGGCACCCGCAACGACCCGTGATTGAGCTGCACCAGCTTGCTCGCGGTCATGTCCTTCAGCGCCGGCACCTCGGGCACCAGCGCCGCGATGATGAGCGTCTTGACCAGCCGATTGTCACTCCGGCAGGCGGTCACCCGACAGTTGCTGCACCCCAATCGCGACGGATGGTCGGGTCGCAGTCGCTGGCACACCGCCGCGCTGTCGGTCTTGTGCGCATGCTGCAGGAGCGGCAGCAGCTTGTACGTGTAGATCTGCTTGCCCGCCTCGAAGCGCTCCCGCGTCACCGGGTCGCTCGGCGTCTCACCACTCGCGAGCAGGTCGAACAAATCCCCGACGCCGACGACCTGGCCCAACACGAGATCGTCGATGTGCTCGACCAGCAGCTCGGTCAGCAGCTTTATCGCCGTGCGCTCGCGCTGCAGCACGTTCGACAGCGCCACCAGCGCATCGACCAGCGCCGGGCTGAACGGATACAGCCGCCGGAAGTCACGCCCGTCGAGCGCGCCGAGCATCGTGCGCCAAGCCGGATCGTTCGCGCCCTTCTTGAGCTTGTCGAACGCCGCGTCGAGCGCGACGACCGCGTCCGCGCTCTTCGGCCGCAACACACGCTTCTCGACGATCGCCGGCAGGTTGCGATCTTCGAGCGTGATGGTGTCGTAGCGACCTTCGGACCACTGCAGCGAGTCGCGCACGAGCTTATTCTCGAGCCCGACGTAGTTCGGCCCGACCATCTCCGCCAGGTCGCGCTGCCGCGCAATGAAGCTCACGAACGGGATCGCGCGCTGCGCATCCTGCGCCTCCACGAGCTTCACCAGCTTCTGCGCCTCGTTATGGAACCACGTGATGTTCGACGCCCGCGACGCCAGCCACAACACCAGCTCGTCCAGGAACAACACGACCGCATCGTAGCCGAGCGACTGCGCATGCCGCCCGACGATCCCGAGGCCCGCGTCGAGGTCGACGAACTGCCGACTCTCCTCCGCGAACGCCTTGAAGTGCGTCTTCACGAGTGCCGAAAACAACGCCTCGCGCTCCTTCGGGTCGGTCGATCCGGCGCATCGCTCGAAGCGCTTGCGGTCCCACACGTTGCTGCTGCCGATGGTGCCCCAGCCGTCCACGGCGCCCGCGCCGTCGGAGTTCAGCGGCAAGAAGAACCCGCTATCGCCGACCATGTCTAGCAGCCGCCGCGCGTCCCCGAACAGCTTCTCGTCCGCGAACAACCCCGGCACCGTCGCGGCCGGATGGTGCTCGCGCACGTGCCGCAGGTAGCGCAAAAAGATCGCCTCTTCGAGGCTCTCGAACCCGACCATGTGGAAGTGGAGCTGCAGCAGCTTCTTCTGTCCGACAAAGCCATACCGCGGCCGCAGCGGATGCAGCTCAGGCACCCGCCACGCTTCCTCGTGGCCATCGAGCAGCAAGCTCGTCATCGCCATGAAGTGCGACTTACCGCTACCGAAGCTGCCGTGCAGATAGGCCGCCCGACTGCGCTGGTCCGCCAACGACGCGCCGACCGTCTTCAGCACCCGATCGAAGCTCTCCGCGATGGGCGGCGTGACCACATAGGTCTGGCTCGTGCGCGCCGGATGGTCGACCGCCTCGGACAGCTTCTCCACGAAGAGGATCTTGTGGATGCTCTCGGGCAGCTCGAAATAGGATTTGATCGATGCCTCGGTCATAACAGGGTCTCCACGACTACATCGGGCTCGATTGTCACTTGGGAAGTCGCGCAAGTAGATCGCGGACACGCACTGGATCGGCAACGGGGTCGAAGCTCACGCCCGGCGCAAGAAATGCGTTCACCTCTTGGAGGAACCCTGGATACTTGCACTTGTCGTCGAAGTTCGACTCGAGCTCGGCTCGTGAGATGGCATGCCCGTCACGGCGCACGTACTCGAGGAAGCACGCGATCACTGCGTCAAGGTCAGGTGGCGTGCTTTGCTGCATGGCGTACGCGAGGTCGAAGACATCGCGACCCTTGCGGCGCTCGTACAGAGCCCGCAGCTTGGTGCCGAGCAGCTCCTCGAACGAATAGGTCGGGATACTCGTTGAGCCTGAGTACTTCCAGGCCAACGATTCGACAGCAAATGCATGGTGGATGAGGGGCTGCACCGAGAAGTGCTCGCGTGTGTTGATCTCGACCTTGAGCTTTCGGGTCGACACCGGCTCGAACTCGGTCGTGAACTTGAACGTCAGCGTAACGAGCTTGTCCTTGTGGGCGTATTTCGCGGTTCCAAGCCACGCCAATCGATCTCGGATTGCGGTCAGTGCGGGGCCAATATCGCCCGCCTCAATTTGCACCCGGTCGATGTCCTCGGAGTAGCGTGCCGCGGGCTTGAAGTGGAGCTTG
>Ga0105044_10008052_pt1 | contig 14507 bp, 12 predicted proteins | sample MAT01_FD_78092 | JGI IMG/M metagenome (GOLD analysis project Ga0105044, IMG submission 78092) | Freshwater microbial communities from Lake Fryxell liftoff mats and glacier meltwater in Antarctica - MAT-01 | ecosystem: Environmental > Aquatic > Freshwater > Ice > Liftoff microbial mat | place...
AAACAACGGCGCTTGAGAAAACAAGGGCGCTTGAACCGTCCAGCGTTGCAAAAGCAGACAGCAAGTTTTATACGTTGCGGATTTTGCCCTATCGCACGCTTGACAATGTGATTGAGGGCGCGGTGATTACCTTCACTGAAATCACCGAGCGGGTGCGCGCGACCGAGGCTACTGTTGCGGCCAATGCGCTGCTGCGTTTAGCAGTGGTGGTACGCGATGCCCAAGATGCAATTACGGTGCAGGACTTGACCGGGCGGATCACCGCGTGGAATCCGGGCGCTGTGCGAATGTATGGGTGGAGCGAGCCGGAGGCACTGGGCATGAATACCAGCGACCGTATTCCAGAACCGCTGCGCGAGAAGGCGATTGCCCGTGTCCATGAGCTGAGCCAAGCGCGCGTTTTGGAACCCTGCATCACGCACCGGATTGCGAAAGATGGATCGCTTTTAGAAGTTTCACTCACCTCTACGGCGTTGGTCGATACCGCTGGCAAAATGTATGCGATTGCGACCACCGAACGTGTCAATGGGGCGTCAATCGAATGAAAGAGATTAAATTTGTGGCAGCTGAGCATAAAACGCTTGACCATGAAGCGCTAGAGAATGGCGATACGAGCGCGCATCATTTACGTGCAAACCATGCCTTACGCCAGCGTGCTGAAACGTTTTTGCAGGAAAAATCTGAGCGTATAATGCGTTCGATCGGTGAGCTAAGCGACGAAACGGCCATGCTCGCTTCCCCGGAAGCGATGCGCCAAAAGATGTACGAACTACACGTGCATCAGATTGAGTTGCAGATGCAAAACGAGGAACTGCGACGTACACAGTTTGAGCTTGATACCGCGCGGGCGCGCTATTTTGATTTGTATGATTTGGCACCGGTGGGCTATTGCACCTTAAGCGCGGCTGGGCTAATCGTTGAAGCTAATCTGACCGCAGCGGTTTTGCTGGGCGTTGCACGTCGCGATTTGATTGGCAATCCGATCAGCCGCTTTATCTGCAAAAGCGATCAAGATACGTTCTATTTGCAGCGCAATAAGCTACTTGAAGAGAATCTGCCAGTCAGTTTTGATCTGTGCATGCAAAAAGCAGACTTAGAGCCATTTTGGGCGCTGGTAGCGGGTACTGCGGAAACCTTAGCGGATCAAACGATCCAACTACGCTTGGTACTGAATGATATTTCCGCACGCAGAGCCGCTGAAACTGCGACCGAGGAGCATCAAGCGCGCTATCGCAACCTTTTTGTTGCGATTGATGAAGGCTTTTGCATTATTGAGATGATCTTCGATGCCGAGCAAAACCCAATCGACTATCGCTTTCTAGAGGTCAATCCAGCCTTTGAAAAACAGACTGGGTTGGTCGCAGCAACGGGCAAATGTATTCGTGAACTTGCACCCGGCGTTGAAGAGTACTGGATTAATCTCTACGGCAACGTCGCGCGAACCGGTGTGGCGATTCGGGTCGTGCACGAAGCAAAATCGATGGGCCGCTGGTTTGAGGTGCATGCCGCCATCCAGGGCGCGCCCCCAAGCCGCTGCGTAGCGATTGTTTTTAACGATATTACCGAGCGCAAACAAGCGGAAATACGTTCTGCGCATCTAGATCAGGCGCTACAGGAAAAGAATGCGTCCTTGGAACGCGCAACGGCGGTTGCGGAAAAGGCCAGTCGCGATGCCGAGCTTGCCAGCCAAGCTGCCGAAAAAGCCACAGAAGTAGCGGAAAAGGCCAGTAAAGTCGCGGAAAAAGCGAGTCAGGCGAAGTCCGCGTTTCTTTCCAGTATGAGCCACGAGCTGCGCACACCGCTCAATGCGATTTTAGGCTTTGCGCAACTATTAGAAATTGGTCAGCCAACGCCATCGCCGCTGCAAAAACGTAATGTCGACCAAATTTTAAAAGCAGGCTGGTATTTGCTGGAATTGATCAATGAAGTGCTGGATTTATCCATGATTGAATCCGGCAAAGTCATGCTGTCGCGCGAACCGGTAGCGCTTGCTGATTTGCTGCTCGAGTGCCGCGCGATGATTGAGCCGCAGGCGCTAAAGCGTGGCATTAGCCTGCATTTTCCGCGTTTGGAAAGCGGTAAATTTGTCAGCGCTGACCGCACCCGCTTCAAGCAAGTGCTGCTGAACTTGCTGCTCAACGCCATTAAATACAATCGCCCGAGCGGCTCAGTGGTGGTCGAGTGCACATTGTCTAACCCGGATATCCTGCGCGTTGGCGTGCGCGATACCGGCATGGGCATGGCCCCTGAACAAATGGCGCATTTATTTCAGCCGTTCAATCGCTTAGGCAAAGAAACCGGCGTCGAAGAGGGTACCGGCATCGGCTTGGTCGTCACCAAGCGTTTAGTGGAATTGATGGGCGGCCGCATTGGCGTGGAAAGCGTCATCGATGTGGGTAGCTTGTTCTGGGTAGAGCTGCATATATCCAGCGCGCCGCAGTTTGCGCTGCATCACGAAGCCGAATCGAAATTCGCGGCGCCAGGCAGCGCCGAAGCGGAGCGCCTCGGCAGCCCCGCATTGCGTACTTTGCTGTATGTTGAAGACAACCCTGCCAATCTAGAACTCGTCGAGCAATTAGTTGCGATGCGCGCCGATGTACGCTTGATTAGTGCCACCAATGGCAGTATGGGAATTGCATACGCCCGCAATTTGCAGCCTGACGTGATCTTAATGGACATAAATTTGCCGGGAATCAGCGGGATTCAAGCGCTACAAATATTGCAGGCCGATCAAAGCACCAAACACATTCCGGTCATTGCGCTCAGTGCCAACGCGATGGCCAGCGATATCGAACAAGGCTTACAGCTAGGATTTTTCCACTATTTAACCAAACCCATCCGTGTGCGCGATTTTATGCAAACACTTGATGCCGCACTTGCATTCTCAGCACGCACCTTAGCACTTGAACATGTGGGGGAAACAAGCTTAGATGCTGTTTCGCCGAGCGCAGACAATTAGGAAACACCATGATTAGCACCACCGAAATTTTAGCTGCGCGCATTTTGATCGTTGACGATCAAGAATCAAATATTTTGCTACTTGAGGGCTTGCTGAGCAATGCAGGCTATACCGACGTGCACAGTACGATGAACCCGGTGGAGGTCTGTGGCCTACACCGCAAAAACCCCTTCGATTTGATCTTGCTGGACTTGCAAATGCCGCTCATGGATGGCTTTCAAGTGTTGGCGGGGCTAAAAACCAATGTCAGTGAGCCGTATGTGCCCGTTATTGTGCTGACCGCGCAACCCGGGCACAAACTCCAAGCGCTGCAGTCGGGCGCCAAAGACTTTATTAGTAAACCCTTTGATTTAATTGAAGTTAAAACCCGCATCCACAATATGTTGGAAGTGCGTTTGCTGTATCGAAAGCTAGAACGCTATGCATTAGAGCTAGAGAAAACCGTTGCCGAGCGCACCGCAGAACTGCGGGAAAGCGAAGCGCGCTATCGTAGCTTGACCGAGTTGGCATCGGACTGGTATTGGGAACAAGATGATGCCGGACATTACACGAAGGTATCGGGTCCGGCGCTAGAAATGCTGGGAATTAAGGTCGGTGGTTTGGATGCAGATCCCAGTAGTCCGATGAGCAATACGTCAGCGGTCGACGCGATGGGTTGGGATGAAGCCGAGCGCGAAGTGCTGCGCGAACGTGTGCAGGCGCGAGCGCCGTTTTTGGATTTCATCTTCAATCGCACCAATGTCGATGGTTCGCGGCAAAAGTTTCGCGTCAGTGGCGAACCGATGTTTGATGGCAGCTGTCGTTATGTCGGCTACCGCGGAATTGGCGTTGAGATTACCGACCGCACGCCCAGTAAAATGCAGTCGTTGTAGTCAAACCGTAGCCGTCGTCGTTAAGCGCAAAAGCACGTCTTGGCGGCTGCGCAAAGCAAAAAATTCGCTGCAAAAAAATTAATTAACTAAGCGGGCTACCGCACCGAAGCGGCGTAAATTTGCGCTCATGATTCCCCCACGCTACTTAATAGCGGTTCATAAACTCGGGAGTCAACGTCATGCTTGAAACTATCGCCGTACTGTTACTTATCCTCTGGGCTTTAGGGCTAGTCACGTCCTACACCATGGGTGGACTGATCCACATTTTACTGGTCGTCGCCATCGTCGTTGTGCTGGTGCGCGTGATCCAAGGTCGGCGTGCGATTTAAGTGCGGGCCCGCACTGACTGCGACATCGCAACACGCTATTTTTGATTTCAAACAGACGTTGTAACCGTTAACCGTAAATTTTTTCTTTTCCAAGTAAATCGTAAAAATTAAATTGCTTCTCAAAATCCATAGTCCAATCTTTTATCGGAGTCCAAATGAAAACCGCAGCCCAGAAAATTATTGTTAGCCTTTTTATCGCTGCATTCGTAGCGAGTTTGGCAGCGTGCAACACCGTCAAAGGTGTCGGTAAAGATACCGAACGCGCTGGCGAAATCATCCAGAAAGAAGCTGATCAGCACATCGACGATAAGAACTAAACAAAGAAATACTAGGTACACGCAACACGCTTAACGCGAAAAAGTTGCCAAGCTTAGCCGCAGGTTTTTATAAATGCTTTTAATGAGCACCCATTTCGTTTTTAACTTTAAGGAAATTAACCCATGATTTACCGTCCAATTTTAGCCGCAGCGCTCTCAGTTTTTGCATTATCCGCATGTCAAGAGACCCCCGCAGAGACTGCTAAAGACGTCGCCCAAGCACAACAAACCGCGACCGAGCAAAGCCAAGAAGCGCGCCAAGATGCAAACGACAACCGCGCCGATGCTCAAGTAAAAGTAGCCGATGCACAGCAAGACCTAGCTGTGACCGACGCTGGCGCAGTCAAGAAGCTTACGCAAGCCGAATCAGACGCCATGATGGTGACAGCAAAGACCAAATACGACGTCGCCATGACCGATGCACAAGGTCGTTACAACGTTGAGAAAGAAAAATGTGACGCGCTTAAGGGCGTTGGCGAAGATGCTTGCATGAGCACCGCTAAATCAGCACTTGCAGCTGATGAAGCCGCCATTACCGCGACACGCGATGCTGAAATTGTAAGCGCTACCTACTACGAATAAAGCTTTAACCGTTTTGCCGAGCCCCGAGGCGCAGTCGCATCCACTCCAGATTTAGGGCGGCTTGGATGCGTGCCCCGGGGCTCAACTATTATCGGGGCTCATCTATTTCTACCGCTCAATTATTTTTGGGCCTCGTCTATTTTGTGGCTCAGTTCACTGCCCATTCCTGCCGATGCTACTTGCCTTCTGATCTAGATCGGCCGTCTATATAAGAGTGTAAATATGATCATTGCCAGTACAACACCGACGCCTGTTTTAGGCGTATCCACCCGAACTCAAGACTTACCCGTCAGCGCAGTTTCCTGGGGTGCAATCTTTGCAGGCGCAGCTGGCGCTGCCTCACTTTCGCTCATTCTGCTGATACTTGGCACCGGTTTAGGGCTGTCTTCAGTGTCGCCCTGGGCGCAATCTGGCGTTACCGCCAGCACCCTAGGCGTAGCCAGCATCGTTTGGATTACCTTTACGCAACTCGCCGCTGCCGCTTTAGGTGGCTATTTAGCCGGTCGGCTACGTACAAAATGGCTGTCCGTGCCGGTTGATGAAGTGCATTTTCGCGACACCGCACATGGCTTTTTGGCGTGGGCAGTCGCAACACTATTTACCGCCGCACTGCTGACGGCCACGATTTCAGCAGTTTTAGGCAGCACCACCGATGGCGCAATTGCGGCCCTTAATTCCCCGCAGTCTGGCCCAGCAAAGCGTAGTGTCGGGCAGATCGGACGTAGCAGTATGCGCTACGAATTAGATAAACTATTTCGGCAACCCATCGTCAGCTCTCAGGATCCGGCGGTCGAACCCATTTCGCAAGATTTTTCTGACGAAGGTGCGCATCGACCACGACGCAACGCAATCCATTCCGGCCAGGGCAGCTATGCCGACGTCAGCCGTGTTTTTGCAACTGCGCTCATGCGGGGTGCAGACGGCAAAAAGACTTTGCCAGACGATGATCTGAATTATGTGACTGGTTTAGTTGAACAACATACCGGCTTAAGTCAAACAGAGGCCCAGACGCGGGTTCGCGATAGTTTCAACTTAGTGCAAACACACGCGCAAGAGTTGAAGGCGTCCGCAAAATTGCTAGCGGATAAGGCCCGAAAAACCGCAGCAAACACGTCGCTGTGGCTATTCATTTCCCTGCTGATTGGCGCTTTCATTGCAAGTTTAAGCGCGACGATTGGCGCGCGGCATCGCGACGATTAGGGTGTAAAGCACCGTATTGCCGCTCTCTTCACCCACCTAAATAGGAATTTAATCATGCGCTCGATCCTGCTTTTTTTTCTTGGCATTCCCATTCCCATCATCATTCTAATTGCAATTTTTGTACGCTAATTAGGGTCATTCAACACGGAGTAGTCCTTTGAAAACTGAAAATCAAACTGGCGCGCAAAGAGTGGAACTGTGCCAATTAATTGAACACATGCGCGTTGCGATGCTGACAACCGTCAATGAGAAAGGCGGGCTGGTAAGCCGCCCGATGGCACCGCTAGAAATGGCAAGCGATGGCTCGATCTGGTTTTTTACAGACCTAGAAACAGCGAAAGTTAACCAGCTACAGGTGCTCAATTTGAGTTTTGTCGATGCCGATCAGGGCACGTACGTCTCCGTCTCTGGGCACGGTGAAATCCACACAGATCGTGCGCGCATCAATCGCCTGTGGACGCCAATGGCCAAGCCTTGGTTCCCAGACGGGCCGGATTCGCCCAATCTGTGTCTGATTAAAGTCGTGCCTGAGGTGGCGGAATATTGGGATGCGCCACACGGAAAAATGATGCGTATGGTGGCCATGGCGGCATCAATTGTCACCGGGAAGCCGGTTGGCGTGGGCGAGCATGATGTTTTGAGCCAGCTGTCGTCGAGTTCGCCTGTTCGTTAATTCGCTAATTTTAGAGTCACCCAACATGGTCAATTGCCCGCCAGAACATTTGGGCAAAAACAGAATTTGGTCAGTTGCGGCAACGACGTCGCAATTTGGCCAGTATTGGAGACATATCAATGAGTAATCCAAAGCCCGTGGCCGCAAAAACTTTAGCCGAATCAGAGCTCAGTGACGTTAAAACCCTTCGCAAACGTGCGCGCGCAGACGTTGAGCAGGGTGCAGTAACCGCTGGATATTCAGCTGATCGTACCAAGGTGCTCAGGCTATTAAACGAGTCCCTTGCGACCGAACTAGTTTGCGTGATGCGCTATCGGCGGCACCACTTTATGGCCACCGGTATTCATTCGAAAGCGGTTGCAGACGAGTTTTTAGCGCACTCCAATGAAGAACTTGGCCATGCCGACGCCATCGCCAAGCGCATTGTGCAGCTTGGTGGGGAGCCTAATTTTTCGCCTGATGAGCTGACCAAAAACAGCCACGCAGAATATGTCGAGTGCACAACGCTCAGTGAAATGATTAAAGAGAATGTTGTCGCCGAACGCATCGCGATCGATAGCTACCGTGAATTTATTCGCTATTTGGGCTTTGATGACCCCACAACGAGCCATATGCTCAAGAAAATATTAGCCGTCGAAGAAGAGCACGCGGATGAATTGGCTGATCTTATGATCAGCATGCACAAGTAAAAAGTTGCGTTTTGATCCCAAAAAACCCCGGCGTCTGCTGGGGTTTTCTGCATTTGAGCAGCTCTCAAGCTTCCGGCGTGCCGGTGTCGTCGCTACCTAGCCCCAAATCGGTTCGCGCCGAGCTCGCTAAGGCTTGGTATTTTTTACGAAATGCATCAAGTGCATCCTCTTCTAATTCTTCCAGATCAAGCAAGGCATTGTGCGCACCTTTGGTTGCCCTAATCAGCTCGTCAAGCTTGACCTGAATCGCTTCCGTGTCACGGTTTTGCGTGTTCTGAATCAAAAAGACCATTAAGAAGGTGATGATGGTCGTGCCGGTGTTAATCACCAGTTGCCAGGTATCACTGAACGAAAAAATGGGCCCGGTCACGATCCAAGCGGCGATGACGGCAACGGCCAATGCAAATGTTCTGGGCCTGCCGCAGAAGCGGGAAGCCGACTTTGCAAATCCAGAGTACCAACTAGCTGTGCGCATTCTGCGTCCTTTTCGAAAACGCATATTACCGCGATATGCGTTATGTGCGGCCCTGCAGCATCGCCGTCATTATATTGCACCTCGTGTTTCAGTCCTCAGCGCGCGCGATTTTTATAATTTGAGCCGCGATGTCTTCCGGGGACAAAATGTAATCGATACAGCCGCTTGCAATCGCGCTTTCGGGCATGTCCGGCTGTATGGCAGTATCTAGCTTTTGCGCGATTGTGGTGCCACCCACCTCCTTAATGCCACAAAGCGCAGCGGCCCCATCTCCGTCATAGCCCGAGACGATAACCGCAATCAGTTTGCCGTCCCAATTCTCGGTCAGCGAGCGCAGGAACACGGTTATAACATCGGGCCAGCCCCTAGGCTTAGATATCGGTTCCAAGCGAAACTTACCATCCAACACATGCAGGTCACGCTGTTCTGGAATAATGAAAACGCGGTTGGGTTGAATGACGAGTTCTTCGGTAATTAATTCAACCGGCATCGTCGAAAAACGCGGCAAAACCTCGTGCAGGCGCGTAGCCATTGTCCGCACGTGATTGACGATCACAATTGCAGCGCCCATGTCACTGGGTAGATTTTTGAGCAAGCGGATATAGGCATCTAACCCGCCAGCGGAACCACCGACGCACACCACGGGAAAATCACTGGCAGAAGTCTCAACTTTATTCACGATGCGCCCAAAAAGAGGTGGGCCACGCATTTCAACAACACGTCATCGGCCCAAGAATGTTCAGGCTAACACTGAATGTCGAATTGTTCGCGTCAGTCTTGCTGGTTGGGCAGCAAACCATGACCGCTGCCGGGCTAGGCGCAGTGGCATTATTTGCGATGCTTTAGCCAATACAGTTTTGATCGCCATCTTGCGATCCGTGCTGCCCAGCAACGCGGCCTTTCCGGCTTTGCTGCTGGGCGCAGCGCTGTTTTTCTTACAGCGCGAGCGGGTGATATTTCATTCGGCTTGAGGTTGGTTTTTAGCCCCCTTGCTCTATTCAAAACCATTCGCAAACATCCGATCAATATCGGTAGCGGCTATTTCAATCCGATCAAACCCGGCATTGATTGCGCCATCCAGCAGCGCTGGCTCTACATCCAGGCGCACTTCGATGGTTGCATTGGCCGACCAGAGCGCTTGCGTGACAATGATCTCAGCCGGGGCAAGTGGTGCGGAAAAGCTGACTGCATTGGATAGAAACAAATCACCCTCCAGGGTGATGGGATCGGCCTGCGCGCAGTTTGCTGAGTTGCTGCGTAGCCGCCAGCGAATAACCGGGCGATTACGCGTCACAAACACGTTGCCCGGTGCGCGGCCCTGCGCTGTTAGCTGATACCTGCCCGGTGCCGGTACGTTGAAACACTGCACGCCGGCATTAAAGCGCGGGGTGGTTGCACCTGCGCTTGGTGCGCGACTGAAGGCCAGCGAGCCACCGCTGCTGCCGGGCGCATTCAACGCGCTGTAGCTGGTGAGGCCCGGATTGTCGCCGGTCCATAGATTCAAGTCGCCATTGAAATCGCCGTTAATCAGCCACGGGTCACTCTCTTGGCGCTCGAACGCGCCCGGATCGCGTGCCTGGACGGAAGTACCCAAAATTGACAGGGCTTGGTCGTAGGGGCGGCGATCAAAGTCGAGACCGACATTGGCAAGCGGTGAGAACAAATCAATACCGCGCGAACTGATCCGTTGGCGAAAATCGCCCCGTGCCGGGTCGTTAAAGAGCAGCGTTTGAAACTGGTTCCATGGGCTGGGTGGTAGGCTGGTAATCGCGTTGGTGACGTTGTATTCGATATCTGAATTCAGCGAAGTGACATTGCCACCGTAGCCGAGGGAAAAGTTACCCGGCTGCCACAATAAATTGTATTTCATCCGCAGTGTTCCACCGCCATTGCGCTGCACGATGCGGGTGGCGGGGCCTTGCATCATCGTGTTGCCGGTAATCGTGCAGTTACTAACTGAGAGTTGATCGGTATCGGTATCCGCAAAAATCAAGTGACTCGCAGTCTGATTTCTGGCGATCAGACATTTGTTGACGCTCACCCCCCGCGCCTCGACGGAGCGAATGATGTGCTGAGAAATATTGTCGCTGAACGCAACGCGATTAAGCTCGACAGAGGAATTTATCTGAGCAAGCACCACGGCGCCCTGCGTGTCGAGCTGATTAACGATGTTTCTGGCGCGGTTGAACGCAATTTGGTTACAGCCCACTACGCTGGCCGCACAGGGAATGCTGCCAAGTGCACTAGTGGACACCGGGAAGCTGGGGCAGCCCGCGTTGAATGTGAATGCGCCACCCAAATTCGCTTGCGTCAGCGATTCGTTGGTATCCACATACACAGCGGCACCCTCCTGGGCAATGTTGTTGTCAAGACGGCCGTTTTCGATGCAAGCATCTGCGAAAAAAAAGTTCAGCTGCGTGTTTAAGGGACGCACCAGAATTGCGCCGCCCACACGGTGTGCGCGATTGCCATTTACACGCACCGGCCGGTTGGCATCGGTGGTAAACAAACGCACCCTGGTGGGCGAGCCGTCGGGGTTTCCTGCGCCATCATTAACCACTGCGATGCCGCCGCCGGAACCGGCTTCGTTGTCATAGATCGCACCATTGATGCCTGACCCCGGCGAGCCGATATCTGCGCTCGCCGTGCCGAACACGGCCAAACCACCGCCAACGCTATCGACGCCGGTTGCGGTGTTGCTTGAAATTTGCGTATTGTTCTGGAGCATCACCATGCGCGCCGTGTTCACCACCGCTATCCCACCGCCGAATCCATCGTTTGCGGTCGCGGTATTTTGCTGGACGTATGTTTCTTGCTCCAAAGTCAGCTCTGCCGGACTGCCGTCGCCGCGGAAATAGATGCCGCCACCGCCGCCGGCCACGTTGTTGACAACGCTGACCCCGCGCAAGAACAGCAAACCGCTGCCTTCAAAACGGATGCCGCCGCCGCGTCCCGTGGTTGGCGCATCGCCGCGGATGATGCCGAGACGCTCGAAGCGCCGCACGCCCGCCCCGGTAATAGAGAAAACCGATGCCGCAGCGCCGCCTTGACCACTAACGATGGCGCTGCCGCCCGCAGGCACGGTATCAGTGCAGTTGGCGTAAGCGCCAGTCAAGATGAGATCTTGTGCGCCAATGGTGATCGCCTGCGCGCTATAAACGCCGGTATTGGCGATGCGCACCTCGTCTGAACCAGGGAGGTTTCCGGCGGCATCAATGGCAGCCTGGATCGTCGCAAATTGACAGCCTGCGCCTGGGCCGGCCAGAAATATTGCAGCAGGTGATACCGCCGAAAACCCGCACAATACAGAAGCCACAAACAATTTGGGTAGCGAGGCCGCGCGCCGAGTGGCTCGTGCGAAGCTCAACAGGGCGGTAGTGATGTGTCGCAACGTATGCATGACATTTTTCCTAAGGCCCCGGGTTGGGGCGGTACTGCGATAAACGCAAAGTGGGGGAAAAGTGCGACATGTAGAACGTGCGTCGATAGCAGACGCCTAAAATTTAGGGTCGCAGCTACTTAGATTCCGCCAGTTTATTTAAAGCGGCGCGCACGTCTGGCGTAATTTGCTCAGGACTTAACGACAGCGCGGTGCGCGCGAAGCCAGCGGCATCTGCCTGTGCGCCCAGCAGCACGGCGCACTGTGCGCGCGTGCGCAGCATTGCCCGGCGCTCACCGTGGGACTTCGGCAGCAGCGCGGAATAGCTTGGCTCTACCTCTGCTAGCTCAGCGGCGCAGGCCTTGGCGTTTCCTAGTCGCAAATTGGCTAGCGCACGGCGCGACTGCGCCAGCAGCAATTCCGTGCGATACCCGCCGGTGCGCGCGGCAATTGCTTCAATGCGCTGCACCGTGGTCAGCGTTTGGGCGTAGTCCGGGGATTTCGCCTGCAGCTCGGCTAAATACGCCAGCGGCGTAATCAGCTGCGGGGCGTCAACCCCTGATATGCGCTCTTGCAGGGCCAGCGCAGCGGCAAGCTCGGTTCCCGCTTCGACCAGTGTGCCGGAAAGCAGCAGGCTGCGACCTAGCGCCGCCTGTGCGCCTGCGCAGGCTGTGTTTGGTTCGCTGCGTTTTGCGCATCCGGCTTTGACTTGATACAGCAGCGAGTGGGCCTCTTCAGTGCGGCGCTGCGCAAGCCTTAGCCTTGCGGCGGCGCTGAGCGATTGCAGCGTCAAGTAGTGTGTTTCACCCAACAGCCTAGTTCTAAGCGCCAGAGCCCGAAAAACCAGTGGCTCAGCGCGCGCAAAATCACCGCGCACGATTAAAAAGCTGCCCAGCAGTGCTTCTAGCTGCGCGGTGCGATGGTGCTCAGGCCCGTACATGCGAACGCTCAGCGCAATGCCGTCCTCATAGGCCGCCGTTGCGCGCTGCATTTCGCCGTTTGCCGCAGCGCAGGCTGCCAACGCTTGATATAGATCCAAAACGTCATTGCTGGGACGCAAGGACTGCTGCAGATAAAAATTGAGCGCGGCCTGGGCCAGCTTTTGGCCTTCGGCAAATGCCCGCAGATTGCTCCAAAATAAAGCCTCCTGCGTCATTAATGCAAAGCGCTGCTCGGAAGCCAAGCGCAGCGCTGGCAGTGCTTTACCGACGCGCGTCACAATGGCCTGTGCGATTTTGGCGCTTGCCTCGTTGCCCAGCGCGCCGTACGCCGTTGCCAGCACCATCATGGCTTGCGCCTGCGCCTCGCTGATCGGCGCTGCGCCGACATCGGTATATGCGAGCAAATCCACCGCGTCCTGGTAGCGTTCTGCGGCAAGCATCGTTTCTGCCAGTACTCGGTCCGCCTGCAGCCGCTGCACGCTGCCGGGCGCGTAGGCAATATTGCTCAACCTACGCAGCTCCCCCGCCAACTGCTGCGCCTGGCTGACATCGCCTAGTCCATTGGCAATAGTAATCAGCGAACGCAGCAGGTTAATTTTTATTGGCGCAGGAAATTGTGCGTTTGCCAGCAGCTGCTTGGCGCCATCGGCAATCATTTGCTCGGGCGACATGCGGTCTTCAGGCAAAGTGCCCGGCGCTGCGCTGTCGAATAAAGCCACAATGTAGGATGCGACCAGCTCAGCGCGCCGGGCCTGCAGCTCGGCCTGATGCGCGCGATTGAGCGCAATCAGAACGGTTGCCAAAAGTGCCAGCGTCAGCGCACTGACTAGCATCGTACTAACGCGGTTGCGCTTGACGAACTTGCCTATGCGATACCAGCGACTGGGTGGGTACGCTTTAACCGGTTGCCCGGCCAATAGCCGCTCGATGTCATCAGCAAATTCCCCCGCGCTGGCATAGCGGCGATCAGGCTCAGGCTCCAAGGCTTTCAGCACGATGTTGTCCAAATCCCCGCGCAGCAATTTGCGGGTTTGATTCGGGCTGGCGGGTAGCGTGCCATTGGTGGTTGTTTGATCGGTCACACAGGCGGAAGGCGTGCGCAGCTGACCGTCCGTGACGCGCTGGCCGGTGAGTAGTTCCCCTAATAAAATCCCTAAGGCATAGACGTCAGTTGCGGTGGTGATTTGACCGCGCTCGCGCTGTTCGGGCGCGGCGTATGCTGGGGTAAAGGCTTGAAACGCGGTTTGGGTTTGCTCGCCTACTTCATCTAGCAGTTTGGCGATGCCAAAGTCCAATAGTTTGACGTGGCCGTCAAACGTCACCATCACGTTGCCCGGCTTCAAATCCCGGTGCACGATCAGCGCGCGGTGCGCCGCTGCAACCGCGCGCGCCACCTGTTCAAACAACCGCAGGCGGGCGCGAAAGCCCAGATTTTGCTGCCGCGCGTAGTCGGTTATTGGCAGGCCGCTGACCAACTCGATCGCTAAAAATGCCGTGCCGTCGGGCGCAATGCCGCCATCTATCAGCTGGGCGATAAAGGGGTGCGATAGCGCCGACAGCGCGCGCCGTTCTCGATCAAACTGGCGCCGTGCGTCGGGTGCGTGCATGCTGCGGCGCAGAATTTTTAGCGCAACGGTTTGTCGGACATTTTCAATATCGCGGTGCGCGCGGTAAATACTGGAAGAGCCGCCATCGCCAATGTGGGCTTCGATGGTGTATTGGCCGACCGCAGTGCCGGCTGGCAGCGCGGCAGATGCCACTGCGCCGATTGCGGCGGTCAGTGCAACTATGTCTTGCGCCGGGTAGTCGTCCAGCGCGCCCCCATTGTCACAGGCGAGCAAGTGCGCAACTTGCGCTCGCATCAACAAATCTGGACAGTGCAGTGCCAGATAGGCCGCGTGCTCGGCTACGTTTAGTAGCGACGCTTCGTCGAACAGTTCGCGAACTGATTTCATAGTGTTCCCCAATAAGCCTCAGTTAAGGCTACCCAACCATAAACGCAATGACTGCGAAAAGTGCGACAAATACGACCGAGTACCCTTACTCGTCGGTCATCGCAGACTTCAAAAAAGCCCGCGCAAAGCGCCAGTC
>Ga0105044_10008053_pt1 | contig 14507 bp, 10 predicted proteins | sample MAT01_FD_78092 | JGI IMG/M metagenome (GOLD analysis project Ga0105044, IMG submission 78092) | Freshwater microbial communities from Lake Fryxell liftoff mats and glacier meltwater in Antarctica - MAT-01 | ecosystem: Environmental > Aquatic > Freshwater > Ice > Liftoff microbial mat | place...
CTTCTTGCTCAAGGGGCCGAGGGTGCGGCGGCCATCGTGGGCAATGCGCCCAAGAGTATCGAAGCGGGCCAGTTCTTCCTCGAGATGATTCCGTCCAACGTCTTCAGGGCGGCCGCAGATAACCAGATCCTGCCGGTCATGGTGTTCGCCCTGATCTTCGGCATCGGCATGGTGATGGCCAGGTCGCCGGCCACCGACGCGCTCCAACGGACCCTGCAAGGCCTGTTCGAGGTGATGATGAAGTTGATCAATCTGGTCATCAAACTGGCCCCGATCGCCATTGCCGCGCTCATGTTCAATCTGGCCGCCGTGTTCGGCTGGGACCTGCTGGTCAAATTGGGTGCCTATGCGGCCGTCGCCGTCGGGGCGATGGCGATCCACATGTTCATCGTCTATCCATTGCTGATCTGGATTTTCGGCGGCATGAACCCGCTGAAGTTCGCCAATGGTGTGCGCGAGCCCTTCGTGGTGGCCTTCTCGACGGCCTCGTCCAACGCCACCCTGCCGGTCGCCATCCGCGCCGCAGAAGAAAAACTGAAGCTGCCGCCCCGTATCTCGCGCTTCGTGCTGACCGTGGGGGCGACGGCGAACCAGAACGGCACGGCCCTGTTCGAGGGGGTGACCGTGCTGTTCCTGGCCCAGTTCTTCGGCATCGACCTGAACCTCCAGCAACAGCTGGTGGTGATGCTGGTCTGCATCCTGGGTGGCATCGGCACTGCGGGCGTGCCCGGGGGGGCGCTGCCTGTGATCGCCCTGATCCTGACCATGGTCGGTGTGCCGGCTGAGGGTATCGGCCTGATCCTGGGCGTCGACCGTTTCCTCGACATGTGCCGGACCACGCTGAACGTCACCGGCGATCTCGTGGCCGCGACGGTGGTGTCGCGCGGCGAGACCGACGCCGTCGTGCCAGACGACCTGCCTCTGCCGGCGGTCGCGCCGCCGAACTAAGGCTCAGGCGGGCGGGTCGGACACCACATCGGTGTCCGCCCGTCCGCCCCATTCGGCCCAGCTACCGTCATACAGACGCGACGGCCGGTCCAGCACGGCCAAGCCGAGGCTAAGGATAGCGGCGGTGACGCCTGAGCCACAGGTGGTGACGACGGGGCGGTCCAGATCGATCCCGGCGGAGATGAAACCGTCTGCAAGCGCATCGCCCTGTTTCATCGTGCCATCGGCGTTCAGCAGGCCCGGAAAGGGCAGATTCAGCGCACCGGGCATATGCCCGGACCGCAGGCCCGCCCTCGGCTCGGGCGCTCGGCCCGCGAACCGGTCGGCGGCGCGGGCGTCCAGCACCTGTCCTCCGGCTTGAAGGACGGCGCGGACGGCGTCGAGATCGGCGACCCACTCCGGTCGGGCGGACGGTGCGAACGTCGCGGGTGTCGGCGGCGCGGCCGGACCCGTCTCGACCGGTCGCCCTTCAGCCAGCCATTTCGGCAGGCCGCCGTCGAGGACGCGAACGTCGCGGGTGCCCATGGCGCGGAACATCCACCACGCCCGGGCCGAGGCGCGGATGCCGACGGTGTCATAGGCGACGATCACGTCATCGGTGGCGACGCCCAACCCGCCCATCCGCGCCGCGAACACGCCGGGCGTGGGCAGCATGTGCGGCAGAGGGCTGTCCGGATCGGAACTGGCCTCGAGATCGAGGAACACCGCTCCGGGCAGGCGGGCGGCGTCGAAATCGGGCCGTCCGTCCCGCCCGTCCAGATGCCAGCTGGCGTCGATGAGGCGCAGGCCCCGCTCGCCGAGGCGGGCGGAGAGGTCGGCGGTCGATATCAGCGCAGAAGTCATGGCCGAGCCTAGCACCCGCTCGCCGGCGGGTCAGGCGCGGGTCAGCGCCAACTGGATCACATCGGTCCGTGCAGAACGGAATCCGGCCTCGCAATAGGACAGGTAGAAGCGCCACAGGCGGCGGAACCGCTCGTCGAACCCGCCCATCTTGCGGATGTCCGGCCACGACGCCTGAAAGCGATCGTCCCAGCGATGCAGGGTGTCGGCATAGTCCTGGCCGAAGCGTTCGACCGCATCCCAGCTCAGGCCGGCCTGTTCGACCACGGGCTGAAGCCGGCCCTCGGACGGCAGCATGCCACCGGGGAAAATGTATTTCTGAATGAAGTCGGTGCGGGTGTTGTACTCTTCGAACAGGGCGTCCTGGATGGTGATGATCTGCAGTCCCGCCCGCCCGCCGGGTTTCAGGACGGCGGTGATCTTGTCGAAATAGGCCGCCCAGTATTCCTTCCCCACGGCCTCGAACATCTCGATCGACACGACCCGGTCGAAACTGCCCTCGACGTCGCGATAGTCGACCATCTGGATCGAGGTGCGGTCCGACAGTCCCGCGTTGAACAGCCGTTGGCGGGCCAGGTCATGCTGCTCGCGCGAAATGGTGATGCCGGTGACATGGGCCCCGACCTCGCGCGCGGCATATTCGGCGAAACCGCCCCAGCCGCAGCCGATCTCCAGCACGGTGTGGCCGCGCTCAAGTCCGATGAGGCGAGCCAGCGCGGCGTATTTGCCGATCTGGGCCGCCTCGAGGGTCTCGTCCGGCCGTTCGAACCGAGCCGAGGAATAGGTCATCGTCCCGTCCAGCCAGGCGCGATAGAAGGCATTGCCCAGGTCATAGTGGGCGTGGATGTTCTTTTTCGAGCCGCGGCGGCTGTTACGCTTGAATTTGTGCGACAGCCAGTTGAAGGCGAGCATGGCCGCATTGCCGTCGAACAGGCGCCGGATGTGGTCGTAGTTGTTGGCCAGCGTCTCCAGCAGGACGGCCAGGTGGGGACTGTCCCACTCGCCGGCGATATAGCCCTCGGCATAGCCGATATCCCCGTTGGCCAGCACGCGGCGGGCGAAGCGGTAGTCGATGACGTTCATCACCGCATTGGGCCCGGGGGTCTGGCCCTCGAGCTGATGCACTTCGCCATTGGGAAGGGTCAGGGTCAGCCGACCCCAGGTCCAGTTGGCCGTCAGGAGCCGCAGCAGCAGGGCGAACACAGGTGGCGTGCGGGCCTTGATGGCACGGGCTTCGGCGGTCACGGAACTCATGCTCCGAACCCTGCGGGGGAACACCCCGTGCCGTCAATCCTCGCCCGTCTGGCGGGACCCGCTGACGGTCTTGAGGGCGTCCAGCGCCTGCTGACGCGCGGCGGCGTGTTCGACGACGGGGTGCGGATAGTCCCGGCCGAGGCGGACACCGGCCCGATCCAGGACATCGGTTGGCGCGGTCCACGGCGCGTGAAGCCATTTGTCGGGCAAACGCGCGAGTTCCGGGACCCAGCGCCTGACGTAGCGACCATCTGCATCGAATTTCTGACCCTGTATGATCGGATTGAATATTCGGAAATACGGTGCCGCGTCCGCTCCGGATCCAGCGACCCACTGCCAATTCTGCACATTCGACGCCAGGTCGGCGTCGACCAGCGTGTCCCGGAACCACGCCTCGCCCGCGCGCCAGTCGATCAGCAGGTGTTTGACGAGAAAGGAGGCGACGATCATGCGCACGCGATTGTGCATCCACCCCGTGGTCCAGAGTTGGCGCATACCGGCGTCGACGACGGGATAGCCGGTCCGGCCCCGCCGCCACGCCTGCAGGCCGACCAGGTCGGTGCGCCACGGCATGGCGTCATACTCGGGCCGGAAGGCGGTGTCCGTGATCTGCGGAAAATGGTGCAGCAGATGGGCTGAGAACTCACGCCAGCCTATCTCGGCGGTGAATTTGTCGGCATCGGCGGCGGGCACGCGGCCTTCGGCGGCAGCGCCGCGGGCGCGTTCGATGGCGCGCCACGGGCTGATCTCGCCGAAATGCAGATGGGGCGACAGGCGGCTGGTGACGGGTTCGGCCGGAAAATCACGGCCCTTGCCGTAGGATTTCAGCCCATGGCCGAGAAACACCGACACGGCGTCTGCGGCCCCCGCCTCGCCCGGCGTCCAGTCGAAGCCGCCTGACCAGTCGGGGCGGGTCGGATGCAGGTCCCAGGTGTCGACATCGTCGGACGCCAGGCTGGACGCAGTCTCGATGGCACGCGGTCCGGCAGTGTGCGGCGGGGCCGAAACCGTGGCGAGCAGGGCTTTCATGAAGGGGGTGAAGACCCGATAAGGCTGGCCCGATCCGTTCAGCACGCTGCCGGGACGGGCCATCAGCGAGCCGTTGTAGCCTTTGCAGTCGACCCCCTCGACCTGCAGCGCATGGGCGATGTCGGCGTCGCGGGCGAAGGCGTCGGGTTCGAACAGACGGTTCATGAACACCGTGTCGGCACCGGTCGTTTCGACCAGCCGGCGCAACTCGACCTCGCTGTCGCCACGGCGCAGGATCAGGCGCGAGCCCAGCGCGCCCAGCGAGGCGTCGAGCGCGCGCAGCGATTTGTCGAGCCACCATTTCGACGCCGCGCCGATGGGGCGGCCTTCATCCAGAATATAGAGCGGCAGGATCGGCCGGCCCGTGTCGACGGCGTGGGTCAGGGCCGGATTATCGGCCAGTCGCAGATCGCGGCGAAACCACAGGACGACGGGGGACGGCTTTGTGGTCATGCGGTCGATCTGCGTGATAACTTGCGCCGGACGAAGGCCGTCGCCACCTCGCCGCATAGACGTGGCGGATGCGCCGCGCCAGCCGCCTCCGACCAGCAGAAAGTCGCACCCTTGTCCCAACCCAATGCCGTCATCGACATCAACGTGGGTCTGCAGCGTCCCGTCTCCATCGGCGGCGGCCAGCGCATCGTGTTCATCGCCGGGCCTTGCCAGCTGGAAAGCCGCCAGCACGCGCTGGAGATGGCCCATGCGCTGAAGGAGATCGGCGAGCGGCTGAACGTCGGCGTCATCTACAAGACCAGCTTCGACAAGGCGAACCGGACCTCGGCGACTGCGGCGCGTGGCTTCGGCCTCGAAGGCTCGCTGCCGATCTTCGCCGCGATACGCGAGGTCGCGGGCCTGCCTGTCCTGACAGACGTCCACACCGAGGAGCATTGCCGCATCGCCGCCGAAGTGGTGGACGTGCTGCAGATCCCGGCCTTCCTGAGCCGCCAGACCGACCTGCTGCTGGCTGCCGCCGCGACCGGCAAGGTGATCAACATCAAGAAGGGCCAGTTCCTGGCTCCCTGGGACATGAAGAACGTCATCGCCAAGGTGGTCGGGGCGGGCAATCCCAATGTCATGGCCTGCGAGCGGGGGGCCAGCTTCGGCTACAACACCCTGGTTTCGGACATGCGGGCGCTGCCCATCTTGCGCGAGATCGGCTGTCCGGTCGTGTTCGATGCGACGCACAGCGTGCAGCAGCCGGGCGGGCAGGGCACGTCCTCGGGCGGGCAGCGCGAGTTCGTGCCGGTGCTGGCGCGCGCGGCCGTCGCCGTCGGCGTGGACGCCGTCTTCATGGAGACGCATCAGGACCCCGACAAGGCGCCGTCCGACGGGCCGAACATGGTGCCGCTCGACCAGTTCGAGGCCCTGTGCGCCGACCTGATCGCCTATGACGACCTGACCAAGGCGCGGATGGCGAAAGCTGCCTGAATCCGATAGGCCAGAAGGATGGCTGAACGGACGCTCGATCTCGGACAATTGCAGGCGCTGCTGGAGCGCGTGCGCGGACTGAAGGTCGCCTGCGTCGGCGACCTGATGCTGGATCGCTATGTCTATGGCGAGGTCAGCCGGATTTCACCCGAGGCTCCGATTCCTGTCCTTCGCACCAAGCGCACCGTCGCCATGCCGGGCGGGGTGGGCAATGTGGCGCGCAACGTGGCGGCGCTTGGTGGGGTGGCGCGGCTGGGCGCGGTGGCGGGTCGAGACGCGGCCGGCGACGAGCTGGCGGCCCTGATCGCGGCCGAGCCGGGCATCGAGGACGCCGTCGAACGCCGCGCCGGCGTGGCCACCATCGTCAAGACTCGCTTCGTCGCCGCCGGCCAGCAGTTGCTGCGGCTGGACGACGAGGCGGCGGCGCTCATGGGCGACGAAAGCGATGCATTTACAGGATCGTCTGTCTATCTTCTTTCAGATTACGACAAGGGCGTCATAAGCGATCTGGTGATCGCCCAGGCACTTGCGGCAGCGGAGACATCCGGCGCGCCGGTGGTGGTTGACCCCAAGGGCCGCGACTTCGCCCGCTATGGCGCGGTGGATCTGATCAAGCCGAACGCCAGCGAACTGGCCGGTGCCACCGGCCTGCCGGTCGAGACCGACGCCGAGGTAGAGGCGGCGCTGAAGGCGCTGTTGGCGCGCACCACCGTCGGGGCTGTCGTGGTGACCCGGGCCGACAAGGGCATGACCCTGATGCGGCGCGGCGAGGCGGCGAAACATTTCCCCGGTCGGGCGCGCGAAGTGTTCGACGTCTCGGGTGCCGGCGATACCGGTCTGGCGGCGCTGGGTCTGGCGCTGGGCGCGGGCGCGTCGCTGGAGACGGCGGTGGAGTTCGCCATCCTCGCCTCTGGCGTGGTGGTGGGCAAGGCGGGGACGGCGGTCGTGACGCCCGCCGAACTGATCGACGCCGAGATGAGCCAGCATGCAGCGGGTGCCCACGCCAAGGTCATGCCGCTGGAGGAATTGTCGCACGTCGTCGAGGGCTGGAAACGGCAAGGGCTGAAGGTTGGCTTCACCAACGGCTGTTTCGACATCCTGCACCGCGGCCACGTCGCCTATCTGGCCCAGGCGCGCGGCTGGTGCGACCGGCTGGTGGTGGCGCTGAACACGGACGCGTCGGTGCGCCGGCTGAAGGGCGAGGGGCGGCCGGTCAACGATCTGGACAGCCGGGCGGTGGTGATCGGCGGGCTTCAGTCCGTGGACCGGGTCACGGCCTTCGACGATCCGACGCCGCTGGCCCTGATCGAACGGCTGCGGCCGGATGTGCTGATCAAGGGTGCGGACTACACCCGCGAGGGCGTGGTCGGCGGCGATCTGGTCGAGAGCTGGGGCGGTGAGGTGAAGCTGGCGACGTTCGAGGACGGTTATTCGACCACGAAAACGGTCGAGAAAATGAAGGGCGAAACATGATCCGGCGTATGATCGTGGTGACGGGCGGGGCCGGCTTCATCGGTTCGAACATCGTCGCGCGGCTGTGCGCCGAAGGCCGGCGCGACATCGTCGTCTGCGACCGGCTGGAAACCGCGGACCTCGGCAAGTGGAAGAACCTGAGCAAACACGGAATCGCCGACTTCTGGTCGCCGGACGAGCTGTTCGCACAGCTGGAGCGCCACGGCGAGCGGATCGAGGCGGTGATTCACATGGGGGCGATTTCGTCCACGACCGAGCCGGACGCGGACCTGATCCTGAGGACCAACTTCAGTCTTTCGCGGGACCTGTGGGACTGGTGCGCTTTGCGCGAGGCGCGGCTGATCTATGCCTCGTCGGCGGCCACCTATGGCGACGGAGGACTGGGGTTCGAGGATAAGGATGATCTTCGGTCCCTGTCTGCGCTGAGGCCGTTAAACGCCTATGGTTACTCGAAATTTCTGTTCGACCAATACGCCGCGCGTCAGGCCGGTACGCGGACCGCGCCGACCCAGTGGGCGGGGCTGAAATTCTTCAACGTGTATGGCCCGAACGAGGATCACAAGGGCGGTATGAAGTCAGTCGTGGCCCAGATCTGGCCGAAGATCGAGGCCGACCAGCCGGTCACCCTGTTCCGCTCGCACAATCCCAACTACGCCGACGGCGGCCAGATGCGGGACTTCGTCTTCGTCGACGACATCGTCGATATGGTGGACTGGCTGCTCGACACGCCGGAGGTGTCGGGGGTGTTCAACGCCGGTTCGGGTCAGGCGCGGTCCTTTCTAGACCTCGCCAACGCCACCTTCGCGGCGGCGGGCAGGGAACCCCGGATCGACTATGTCGACACCCCCGAAAGCATCCGCGACAAATACCAGTATTTCACCGAGGCCCGGATGGAAAGGGTGCGGGCCGCCGGGTTCGCAGGTCAGGCGACGCCCCTTGAGGAGGGGGTGCGCCGCTATGTGCAGGACTTCCTCGCCGCAGCGGACCCGTATCGATGACCCCGCCAAAGCTGACCTTTCGCCAATGGGTCGGCTGGATCGCAATGACGGTCCTGCTGCTTGTGGTCGTCGCGGGGGCGGTCTGGCGGGGCGATATCCTGCGGGCCGGGCTGGACCCCAAGATCCCGTTCCAGACCTATCTGCCGCCGCCGGCCCCCGACTATGGGCTGGCTTCGGCCTGGGCGCTCAGCGAGGCGCGGACCCCGGACTCCGGTCCGGCGGCGATCTTCTTCGTCCACTCGACCACCTTTGACGGTGGCCGCAACTGGAACGGGCCGATCGGAGACGCCAAGGCCAACGCCTATCTGACCCGGGTGGTGCTACCCAACTACGCGGGACCCTTCAAGCGATCCGGCGGCATCAGCGCGCCCCACTATCGACAGAGCAGCCTCTACACCCGCCTGACGCTGCGCGAGGACGCGCGCGAGGCGCGAGCCTTCGCCTACCGCGATGTGGCCGCTGCATACGATCTCTGGATCGACCGCCATCCGACGGGGCCGATCGTGCTGGCCGGCGTCGAGCAGGGCGCGGATCTGCTGGAGCGGCTGGTGCGGGAGCGGATCGCGGGCGACCCCGCCGTGCGCGACCGTTTGGTAGCGGTCTATCTGATGGATGCTGTGGTGGCCGCCGATGGTCTGTCGCCGCTGGTTCCAGCCTGCCTCAGTCGCGCTGACACAGGCTGCATTGTGGCCTGGTCACCCATCAGCGAGGACAATGACGGTGCGGGCCGCCGCCGCCTGCGTCGGGCCTTGGTCTGGGACGACCGCGGAAGGCTAGTCGACCTGGGCGACCGCTCCGCCCTGTGCGTCAATCCGGTCACCGGATCGACCGATACAGCCCCTGTCGCGGCACGGCGGCATCGCGGCGCGACCAACGCCACGGGCCTTGAATGGGGTGCGCGGCCAGCCTTGATGGCGCGCGAAGTCGCTACCCAGTGCCGCAGCGGTCTGTTGCGTTATACAGAGTTGAAGACGGAATCCTTCCGCGAGGCGGGTAGCTGGTCAGATCGCAGAAAATCTCGTCCTTACAACCTCTTCTACGGGGATATTGAGTCCGACGTTATGGCGCGTCTGGCCGCTTGGCGGGCGCAGGATTCATCTCGACCGATCGCCTGAATCAACCAGCCCAGGTGCCGTCGGCTATCGCGACGAATTGCAGGTGCCGGTGGGGTTGGCCAGTTGTCCTGCTGATTATTTACGCTGGCTTTCGTCAAAAATTTAAGGCCGAAAATTCTGCTGCGGCCCCTCGCTTGTGTATTGTCTCGCCCATGCAAGCGCGTTTTCTCTGGCGAGCCTATCGGGCACGGTTTCGTGATCAGGCTGCCGAACTGTCGGCTATTCGCCGCTATACCGGTCCCCGAGATCTGGTCTGCGACATCGGCGCGAATAAGGGCAGCTATCTGTATTGGATGTCGCGCTGGGCCGGGCGTGTTGTGGCGTTTGAGCCGCAAGCGGGGCTGGCAGACTATTTGGTCCAGGCCTGCCGCGCGCTGCACTTGGATAATGCTACGGTCGAACGGGCCGGGGTTTCCAGTCAATCAGGCACAATGAACCTGTATGTACCGTCTCCAAACTCGCCCGAGGCGAGTCTGGTCAGGCATAGCGACGCTCGGTCCGTGCCCATATCGGTCGTGTCCCTCGATGAGTATTTTTCCGCCTCCAACCGGGTGTCGCTGCTGAAGATCGACGTGGAAGGGGCTGAGATGGACGTGATGAAAGGGGCCGAGAGAATCCTGCGTGAGGACCGACCCACTCTGGTCTTCGAGTGCGAACAACGGCACTTGAGGCAGGGTAGTGTCTACGATTGCCTTACACATCTGGCCGACCGGGGATATCAAGGTCAGTTCATTGATCGTGGCCAACTGAAGCCGATCAATGAGTTCGTCCTGGCCAATCATCAAAGCGCCGTCGGCGAAAAGTTTTGGACCGCCGATACCTATTGCAACAATTTTGTTTTCCGGTGTCGTGCCTGAAGAGTTTTCGACTTCCGACGCATGGTCCTCCGAGCATCTCCGGTTTCTGCGGCCGGTCGAAAACCGGTCCCGCATTGATGGATCGAGGATCTAATCGATGCCCGGTCGGTCGTTGCGCCAGTCGAACAGGGCCTCCAGCACCCTGACGGCCTCGCCCCTCGGCGAGGTCAGATCCGGGTCGCGGCCCAGCACCAGCCGGGCGTCGTCGGCGGCGGCGAGCAGCAGGGTGCGGTGCCGGATCGGGTCGGCGAAGCGATAGGCCGGAAAGCCGCTCTGCTTCAGACCCAGCGGATCGCCCCCGCCGCGCAGGCGGAAATCCTCCTCGGCGATCTCGAACCCGTCCTCGGTGCGGCGCAGGGTCTCCAGCCGCTCGCGGGCCGTGTCGCCCAGACCGGTGTCGCCGCCGCCGTACAGCAGGATGCAGGAACTGGCCGCGGCGCCCCGGCCGACGCGTCCGCGAAGTTGGTGAAGCTGGGCCAGTCCGAAGCGGTCGGCGTGTTCGACCACCATGATGGAGGCGGCGGGTACGTCGACCCCGACCTCGACCACCGTGGTGGCGACCAGCAACGGGATACGGCCGTCGGCGAAATCGGCCATGACCGCCTCTCGCTCCGCCCCCGGCATCTGACCGTGGGCCAGCCCGACCTCGATTCCGAGGATGCGGCGCAGGTCGCCGGCGCGGGCCTCGGCGGCAGCCAGATCGCTGGCCTCGCTCTCGGCCACCAGCGGACAGATCCAATAGGCCTGGGCCCCGGCGTCAAGGGCGGCGCGCAGCCGTTTGGCCACCTCGCCGATGCGGCCGAGCGGCAGGACGGCGGTGGTGACCGGCGTGCGACCGGGCGGCTTTTCCGTCAGACGCGAAACCTCCAGCTCTCCATATTGCGTCAGTTCCAGCGTGCGGGGGATGGGCGTGGCCGACATGGTCAGCAGATGGACACCGCCGGTGCGCGGGTCTCCCTTGGCCTGAAGTCGTTGGCGCTCGTTGACGCCGAAGCGGTGCTGTTCGTCGATGACGGCCAGCGCCAGCCGGTCGAAGCGGACGGCGTCCTGGAACAGGGCGTGGGTGCCGATGGCGACCCGCGCCGCGCCCGAGGCGAGCGCCACCAGCCGGGTCCGGCGCTCGGCGGGTGTGTCGCGGCCGGTCAGCAGGACGGTCGGGACGCCAGCCGCCTCCAGCATCGGACCCAGCCTCTGCCAGTGCTGACGGGCGAGGATTTCCGTCGGCGCCATCAGCGCGGCCTGGAAACCGGACGCGGCCGCGTCCGCGAGCGCCAGCGCCGCGACGGCGGTCTTGCCCGAACCGACATCGCCCTGCAGCAGCCGGCCCATCTGCTCGCCCGAGGCGAGGTCGCGGCGAATCTCCGCCACCGCCCGGGCCTGGGTGCCGGTCAGGGTGAAGGGCAGGGCGGCCAGCAGGCGATCAGAGGCGTCGCCCGGCTCGATCTGCGGGCCGGGGGTGATCTGTCGGGCCCGCCGGCGCCGGGCCAGGGCGAGCTGGTGGGCGAACAGTTCGTCATAGGCCAGACGCTGCCGGGCCGGCGCGTCCGGCTCCAGATCGGGCTCGGCGCCCGGGGCATGCAGGGCCTCCAGCGCGGCACGCCAGCCCGGCCAGCGCGACCGGGCCATCCAGGCCGCGTCCTGCCATTCCGGCAGGTCGGGGGCCTGGGCCATGGCACCCTGCACCAGCTTTCGGACCACCCGCGAGGTCAGGCCCTGGGTGGCGGGATAGACCGGCTCGACGGCGGCGATGTCGTCCGCCTGATCGAGGGTGAAGATGTCCGGATGGGCGATCTGCACCTCGTTGTTGAAGCGTTCGACCTTGCCGGAGACCAGACGTTTCTGACCCTTGGGCAGCAGCCGGTCGATATGCTGGGCCGAGCCGCCGAACCAGATCAGGTGGAGGAAGCCCGTGTCGTCCGAGGCCCGCACCTTGATCGGCGCGCCCACCTTGCCCGGGACGATCAGCCGGTCGACCAGGACCTCGAACACCCCGACCTGTCCCTCGACGGCGCTCACGGCCGTCATGGGCTGGCGGACGATCAGTCCGGACGGCGACAGGAATAGCACGTCGCGCACCAGCGGCCCGGCCAGTTTCTGCACGAGCGGCAGCAGGCGCGGCCCGACGCCCTTGAGGCCCGAGACCTCGGCGAACAGGGGAAAGAGAATCTGCGGCCGCATGACGCCGCAGCATAGCTGGCGCAACGGCGTGTGGAACGCTATCTCACCGCTCCTGTTTAATGAACGACCGGGCAAGGAACCTTGTGGCCGACACCGACGCACGTCTGAAGCAACGCTTGGGCCGCATCACCTTCCGGGCTTGGCGGCGGGGCTTTCGCGAGGCCGACCTGGTTCTGGGCCCGTTCGTCGATCAGGTGGGACCGACGCTCGACGAGGGCGAACTGGATTTGCTGGAGGCTCTGCTGGCCGAGGACGACGATCATCGACTGTATGCGTGGATCATCGGCACCGAGCCGACGCCGGCGGAACACGAGACCGGGGTAATGGCCAAGGTTCGCGCCTTCATGCGCGACCACGTCGCCAGCGCCGTCGCCGCGGGAGCCGGCTGATGGACGGTGGCTCGGTGAAGCGCAACGACCAGGGCCTGGGCGGCGCGCCGGAGGGGCTGGACGCCCTGACGGTGGCGCAGCGCCTGAAGGCCGACGGCGGCCTCGGCGTCTTCGTCGCGCGCGACTACAGCCGCATGGGCGAATTCGTCCAGGCGTTCGGCTTTTTCGCGCAGGATGTTGAGGTCATTGAATTTCCGGCCTGGGACTGCCTGCCCTACGATCGACTGAGCCCGACCTCGTCGGTGTCGGCCGAACGGATGGCGGCGCTGACCCGGCTGGCGCAGCGACAGGCGGATGACCGCCGACCGCTGCTGCTCGTGACCACCGTCGGCGCGGCGATGCAGCGCACGCCGCCGCGCGCGGTGACGACAGCGGCTGGTTTTGAGACCACGGTGGGCCTCGACCTCGATACGGCGGCGCTGGAGCGCTATTTTGCCGCCAATGGATACATGCGGGCTTCGACCGTGTCGGAGCGCGGCGAGTTCGCGGTACGGGGCGGGGTCATCGACGTCTATCCGCCGGGCTTCGAGGAACCGGTGCGGCTGGACATGTTCGGTTCGGAGCTGGAATCGATCCGGACCTTCGATCCGGCCACCCAGCGCTCGACCGGCCAGCGTCGCGCCGTGTCGCTCGCGCCCGTGTCGGAGGCCCTGCTGGACGCCGCCAGCATTTCGCGGTTCCGCACCGGCTATCTGAGCCTGTTCGGCGCGCCGGGCGAGGACGCCCTGTATTCCGCCATCAGCGAGGGCGCGCGGCGACAGGGCATGGAGCACTGGCTGCCGCTGTTCTACGAGCGGCTGGAGACCCTGTTCGACTATTTGCCCGACGACGCACGCCTGTTCCTCGACAACCAGGTCGAGGCGGCGAGGGGCGAGCGTTGGACGCTGACCCATGACGCCTGGGAGGCGCGGCGCGACGCCTCGATGGGCAAGGGTGGGGCGGCTTACCGGGCCCTGTCGCCCGAGCGGCTGTATCTGACCGAGAGCGATTGGCACAGCGCCCTCGCCGGCCGCTGGGTGCGGCGGCTGTCGCCCTTTCACGGCCAGAGCCCACACGATGGGGGCGAGGACGCGGGTGGCCGGCTGGGCCGCAGCTTCGCCGCCGAGCGGGCCCAGGACAGCGTCAATCTGTTCGAGGCCGTGGCGCGGCATGCCGAGGCGATCAAGGCGGCCGGCAAGCGGGTGCTGTTCGCCTCATGGAGCGAGGGTTCGTCCGAACGGCTGGCGGCCATGCTGGCCGATCACGGACTGGAGCATGTCGTCCCGGTGCGGGGCTGGGCCGATGTGCTCAAGGCCCCGAAGGACGTGTATCTGCGCGGCGTCCTGCCGGTCGAGCACGGGTTCGAGACCGATCAGGTCGCCGTCATCTCCGAGACCGACATCCTCGGCGACCGGCTGGCGCGACCCAGGAAGAAGCGTCGCGCGTCCAACTTCCTCGCCGAGGCCTCGGCCCTGACGACGGGCGATCTGGTGGTTCACCTCGATCACGGCATCGGCCGCTACGAGGGCTTGAAGACCCTCGAGATCCAGCAGGCTCCGCACGACTGCCTGGAACTGCTCTACGCCGGCGACAGCAAGCTGTATCTGCCGGTCGAGAACATCGACCTGCTGACCCGCTATGGCTCCGACTCCGACGGGGCCCAGCTGGATCGTCTCGGTGGCGCCGCCTGGCAGGGGCGCAAGGCCAAGGCCAAGGCGCGTCTGCGCGACATGGCCGAGGGGCTGATCGCGCTCGCGGCCAAGCGGTCCTTGCGGACCTCGGCGGCCATCGTGCCGCCGCAGGGGCTGTTCGACGAATTCTGCGCCCGCTTCCCCTACGAAGAGACGGACGACCAGCTCAACGCCATCGGCGATGTGCTGGAGGATCTCGGCAAGGGCACGCCGATGGACCGGCTGATCTGTGGCGACGTCGGCTTCGGCAAGACCGAGGTAGCGCTGCGTGCGGCCTTCGTGGTGGCGATGACGGGGCAGCAGGTGGCCATCGTCTGCCCGACGACCC
>Ga0105044_10008055_pt1 | contig 14506 bp, 10 predicted proteins | sample MAT01_FD_78092 | JGI IMG/M metagenome (GOLD analysis project Ga0105044, IMG submission 78092) | Freshwater microbial communities from Lake Fryxell liftoff mats and glacier meltwater in Antarctica - MAT-01 | ecosystem: Environmental > Aquatic > Freshwater > Ice > Liftoff microbial mat | place...
GAACCTCAACGATCAATACGATCCCTATGTAGACACCTGGCGACGGCTTGCGCCGATGCCCCGCAATCGGGAATACCACGCGCTGGCCGTGCTTGTGCCCGACGGTCGGGTAATCGTGGTTGGCGGCGAAGGCGAACCCGGCAATGAACCGCCCAAGAGCATCATTGATGCATACAAGCCGCCATACCTGTTCCGGGGCGTGCGCCCGCAAATGCTGAATGTAGCAAAAACGGATTACCAGCGCGGTGAGGTCATAACGTTTGATGTGGCCCGCACCAACGCACCTACGTCGGTGGTACTTCAAAGTACCCAAGCCGTCACACACATGCTCAACTCTGGCGAAAACCGTTTTCTCGAATTGGACTTTTCTATTGAAAACCAATCTGTTGAGGCACAAATCCCAAATGACTCGCTAAAGGCGCTGCCGGGCTGGTATATGCTGTGGACGATGGTGGACGATATTCCTTCGGTAGCACACATGGTGCGCATTCTTCCTGGGCAGGCACCTGCCGTTGTAACCCCACCAAATGCAGCCTTTTCTGCTGCCATAACGACTGGCTGTGTTCCACTGACAGTCCAGTTTAACAATACTTCCAGTTCAAACGCCACAAATTTCGATTGGAGCTTTCCAGGCGGCATCCCTGCCAACTCGACAGATCAAAACCCTCTTGTCTTGTACAATGCCCCTGGAGTATACACCGTAGTGTTGACAGCAACCAACGCTGCCGGGAGCAGCACCGCGACACAGGCAGACTATATCAGCGTTGCAGACAGCCCAACCGCAAGTTTCACTGCTATGGTTTCCGGCAAAACGGCCACCTACATAAATACCACCACGAACGAAACGAGTTACACCTGGGATTTTGGCGATGGAAGCAGCAGCACCGAGGCCAACCCTGTTCATACTTTCACGAACGATGGCAGCTATGTAGTTGTTTTGACAGCCACCAACGACTGCGGTACGAGCACGGAGCAACAAGTTGTAAGCATCATGACCGTCGGCTCGACCGAAGCCGAAGGGCCAAACACGTTTCGCTTGTATCCTAACCCCGTGCTAGAAAGCCTGGTGTGGGAGGCGAGGAGCCCATTACTCCTGCCTGAAAGCATCCAACTGCTCGATGCAAATGGACGGATTTGCCGCAATTGGACGAGCGACCCGATTCCGAAAACACTTTCCACAGCGGGTTTGCCTTCGGGTGTATATTTCTTAAAAATAAAGACTTCGAAGCAGGTGTTCAGTCGGCAAGTAGTTTTGGAAGATTGAGTCTTGAAAACCGCGCCGCACCTGTGCTTTTTTATATGAGTCATCCCCTATTTTCATGAATCTTTGGTATTTTTAGATGGAAGGGCTAAGTGAATCGGTTGCATTCGGGCGCAGAATAAATAGGACGGGTTGTTAGAAGTTTTTTTATCCATTACCTTAGCCCCCTCGTTATGCAAACCAACCGCACCCCCATCTACATTGCCGTGTTCGCCGTCCTCCTCCTGGGCGCTGCATTCTATTTTTTGTACGAAGACGGAAAACCCAAATACGATTGGTCGGAGCACTCCTGGCAGAAAAAGGATGGCTATTCTGAAAAGAACGTGCAGCCTTACGGTACCAACATTGCGCACCGGCTGCTGACAAGTTATTTCCCCGGAAAAAAACTCGTCGACCTGCAGGAAGACGTGGCTTCCGAGCTGCCCAACGACTCCATTGGGAACGGCGACAACTACGTGTTTATCGGCGAAGCACTGTTCCTCGATTCGCTGGGCACCGATCGGCTGCTGAAATTTGTAGAAGCAGGCAATACCGCATTCATATCGAGCAAAACCATCCCCTTCGACCTGATGAACTACGTCTACTTTGATGAGTGTGATGAAGCGCCCTGGAGTGATTATGGTTCTTATGAAGATTCCAGCGGGTGGCTTTCTTTGCGCACGCCCACGTTGCCCGACACGGCAACGCGCTACTTTTTCGCCGTACAAAACAAACCCCAATCCTACAAATGGAACTATATAGAACGCTATACATTTTGCGATCCACTACAGCATTTCCCGCTGGGGTACATCAACAACAAAGAGGTTAATTTTGCATCATACCCGTACGGTAAAGGCCGCTTTTTACTGCATACCACCCCGCTTGCTTTCAGCAATTTCAGCCTCGTGCGCACAGAAACGCGGCCTTACGCGGAAGGCGTTTGGGCGCATCTTTCGGAAGGCAACATATACTGGGATGCCGTAAGCCGGGTGTCGGAATCCGTTGGCCGCCGCCGAAACGGGAGCAATAGAGTGAACAGCACGCCCGACGAGCATCCGCTGACGTATATCCTGCAACAGAAAGCCCTTGCCTGGGCCTGGTACCTGTTGGCGGGCATCACGGGCCTATGGATACTCTTTCGCGCCAAGCGCCGACATGCCATCATCCCCGTGTTGAAAAAAAATGAAAACTCCTCCTACGAGTTTATCGGCACCATCGCACACCTGCATTTCCGGGAAAAGAACTACCAAAGCCTGAGCACACAGGGCATGAAGTTGTTCCTGGCCCAGCTCCGCGAGCGCTACGGCCTCGTAGCGCCCATCGATGCCCAAACACAAATGCCCCGCACCGACGACGAATTTTTCAGAAAATTAGCGGCCGTGTCGGAAATCCCGGAAGCAACGGCCCGCAAAATATTCGAGCGCTATTCCGCCAATGTTCGATACCAGCCGACGGAGGAAATGATGGTGGATTTGCATTTGGCGATGGAGGGGTTTTTGAAGGAGGCGAAGTAGTTATGAGATATGAGTTATGAGTTATGAGTTATGAGTTATGAGTTATGAGTTATGCTCGGCCTAATTCCAGGCTAGATGATTGCTATCGTTCCGGCCAAACCGATGAATACACGCCAGATATTATCTGTCACACCAAACCAACGTGTCATTCCGAGCGAAGCCCCGCTAGGCACAAGTCTTCAATCACCCGCATCTATCACACCTGCCCAAAAGCAGCGCGCGCTCGTTAGGGTCTGCGACCCGTTACGTTGTTTTCCAAGTCTGTGACTTGAGTTCGATTTTAGCCCCAAAGACAAGCAACTTTGCCGCAAAGCCCTGAATCGCATCGACCAGGATCTGAGCATCATTCGGCAACATGGTCGGCAGTGTTTTCTGGATACAAAGCACGATGGTTTTCACCGTCAAAACAACTCCACAACCCCAATCCTCAAAAACTCCTCCCATGGCAACCCATCCTTACCCACCAACAGCATTTTATCAGGCTTGAATTTTTTTCGAAATGCCTCCATACCGGAGGTGCTGCGCAACGCGCCGCTTTTCACTTCTATGGCGAGTGTTTTACCCCTGTGTTGAAGCACAAAATCAACCTCCTCATTGCCATCCCGCCAATAACACAAGCGAAATCCGTCCTGCCGTGCGTGGTTGATTAAATGTGCGCCGACTGCCGATTCGATGATGCGCCCCCATTTTTCTGGAGATACCAGCACTTCGCTGAAGGTTTCTGGCATTTGTGCCGTGCGCAACGCCGTGTTGTGTACCTGAAACTTGGGGCTGGATTGACGCTGCCGGATGACTTCGCCCGAAAACTTTTCCAGACCACCCAACAAGCCTGCCGAATCAAGCAAGTTTAGGTAATGCGCCAAAGTTGTGACATTTCCCGCATCCAGCAATTGGCCAAGCATTTTATTAAAAGACAATATTTGCCCAGAATAAAGACAGCCCAGCTCGAATAAGCGGTTCAACAGGGCTGGCTTTTCCACCCGTGTCAAAGACAAGATGTCGCGGGAAATACTGGGTTCAATGAGTGCATCGGAGACATATTTTTTCCACCGGAATTCATCGCTGATAAATCGAGCGGAGCCTGGGTAACCACCAAACCATACATATTGCTCGGCAGAGAAATCAAACGCATCCTGCATCTCTTTTAATGACCAATGTCCGATATAGCTGAGCTCAAAACGCCCGACAAGCGATTCGGTCAGCCCTTGTTGTAACAACAAGCGGGAGGAACCGAGCAGTACAACTTTAAGCGGAAGGTTCGCACGCGTGTCGGCATCCCAATTGGCTTTGACTGTTTCACTCCAGTTCGGAATTTTCTGTATTTCATCCACCGCCAAAATAAATGCCGAAGCTTCGGATTGCCGGAGTTTAATGCGGGCAGTTTCCCACTGCTGCTCCAGCCAGGCAGCGCTGGCATTCGCCACCCCATCGGCAGAAACAATGTGACTTGGCGTATTGCTGGCCGCCAATACTTGGCCGACAAGCGTGGTTTTTCCTACTTGTCGAGGCCCCGCAAGTACTTGAATCACGCCTCGTGGCTCATCTAATCTTTTTTCAAGAGTTTGATAATAAGGTCGTTGGAACATAAAAATAGATTTACTCAATGTAATGAGCAAAATTACTCAATAGATTGAGATAATTTACTCAATGCTTTAACTAAAAATTGAAAAGCTTAGTTTTTCGCTTGCTTGGTCTTCGCATCCCAACGCATAATGCCCCCCAATACAGCAACTTAACCAGCACTGCCTTGTTTCACTAAAAACCTAACCATGCAAAACGGCCCCTACCTCCTATTTTTTGTATCGCTCATCCTCCTCGTCACCGGATGGTTATATGCCAGAAAACGAGGCGTCCTGCGCGCAAAACTCGAACAACCTTTCCCTGAAAACTGGCGGAATATCCTGGAAAAGCGGGTGTTTTTTTATGCTCAATTGGATGATTCAGACAAACAACTGTTTGAAAAACGGGCAACCTTATTCCTGGCGACCAAGGAAATCAAACCCATAGAAACAGACATTGATGATACGATCCGGGTATTGGTGGCTGCCAGCGCTATTATTCCAACGTTCGCATTCCCGGCGTACAATTATCCCCAGGTTGGCACCATCTTGATTTACCCCGGTAGTTTTGACGATCAATTCCAGACAAAAAAATACGAAGGACACAAACAATTTATCGTCGGGCTGGTGGGAAATGACAGCTTGAAAGGTCTGGTCATTCTGTCCAAACCCGACCTGATCAGCGCCTTTGATGGGCAGCCACACCAGGAGAATGTCGGTGTGCATGAGTTTGTGCATTTGCTCGACAAGGAAGATGGTGCCATTGACGGCATTCCAGCGTTGTTGTTGGAGCATCAATATGTAGGCTCCTGGCTGCACGAAATTAAAAATGAAATCAAACGCATTGAAAGCGGGCATTCTGATATTAACCCGTATGCACTCACCAACAATGCGGAGTTTCTGGCGGTGGTAAGCGAATATTTTTTTACCAATCCCGCTATGTTTGAACGGAAGCACCCGGATTTGTACCAATACCTTGCGGACATTTTCAAGGTAGAAAAAACAGACGCTTAAGTACCGAGTTGATATTAACTTGAATTATAGGCGTAGGATTTTGTGCTGTAATAAGGCTGTTTTGAGGCGCATTGCGTAGGTATTGTAGCGAAAAACAAACGCAGTTACAGGGCAAAAGACAAAGTCTATAACTCAAACTAATATCAACTTGGTACTTAATTGCGCAAGCTTTTTACATAGGCGCTTACCGACTCAATTTCCTCCAGACTAAGTTTTGTTTTATAAGCAGGCATGACCCGTTTGCCATTCAGAATGATTTGTTTTATAGCTTCATCATCCATCGTGCTGGTTTGCAAATTTTTCGCACCAAAAGCGCCTTTGCTGCCGTCTTTGCCGTGACAACGGGCGCATTTTTTTTGGTAAATGACCTTCCCGCCTGCGGCTGGGTCTGTCATAAAAGAGGCGAAAGCCCAAGTAGAAATACAAATACCGAGAAGCAGAAATTTTGACATTGGCGGAAGGTTATTTTTTTGATTTTATTCCGAAGCTGCGTGTTGCATGCATGCTATTGCTACGCTGCGGCGTGCCAAGGTAGTTCAACTGCCTCAACAAACCAGTTGCCCAAGGTGAAAGCCGATGTGGTTCGCCCGGCTTAAAAGTACGTACGAACAAGCTTGGAAAAAGCAACGCTGGCGAATGTTCAAATGACAGAATTGGCGCATGCTGGATTTTCCATATAAGGTGTAGGTTGTCCAAAGGCCGGTCGTCATGTCCAGGGTTTCGGCTTTCTTGGTAACGCCGCCAGCAAAAATAACCTGATTTCCCAGCACGGCACTTTTCATCTCCGAATTCGGGGTGGAAAGGTCAGCAGCAGGCGTACTGGTATTCGTGGCGATGTCAATAATGTCAACTTTTTTGGACAAAGCGGATGGAATCTGGGTGTTGATGGGTTGACCGCCAGCAACAACAATTTTACCGCCGACCACAGCAATAGCAAGGCTTTTGCGCGCTTGAGAAAGGGTGAACGCGCTCCATGAACTGCAGCGCTTCCCCCATTTCCCGGGAGCCATAATTAGAATGTCCAAATCCCTGCCCATTGGCGCAATTCATGCAATATGGTTCGATCAAAATTCATACACTGCCAAGTCTTTTTTACATAAAAAAAGGGAAAAAATACAAATATTTACACATAAAATAAGGGCATTTCTTAAATTAATTTAGCATAAACCAAGGGCAAATAAAAATACCTCTTACCAATCTTTGCCACGCCATACACCTGCTGCAAGTCAACCATGAAAAAAGAAGATGCCAAAGGCTCCAGGGTTGAGCGTGCGGAATGCGGAGTGCGAAGTGCGGAGTGCGGAGTGCGGAGTGCGGAGTGCGGAATAATCTCGCTTGAAGGTGTGAAAAGGTACCACGAAAGGCATAAAATTCAACAATTCAACTACATTTGTCGATCGCTTTTGGCAGATCACAGTTGGCAATGTTCACGAATCAAACCACCGTGCACGAATGAAATACCTAACAACAGCACTTTTAATCCTAAGCTTGGCAAGTTGCAGCAAGAGACTATCGCAAGCCTTTGTGGCATCGGATATTGATCATTTTTGGCAGGCGTATGATATGATTACCCAAACAAACGACACGATACTGCAGCAGCAATATCTAGACAACTTCTTTATTGGAAAAGCTACTGCTGGCCAATTAGAGATTATGGAAGCACGCAATTACACAAGCGCCGGGTATCTTCAAGCCATAAATTCCTATCCCTTATTTTGGAATTCTATCAGGGCGAACACGCAGAAATATTTAAGCCAGCAAAAAGAGATAACGCGCAATATTCAAAAACTAAAAAAAGCTTACCCTGACTTAAAACCTTCAACCATATATTTTACCATTGGAGTATTAAGAACCAATGGCACGACCATGGGGAATCATGTGTTGATTGGCAATGAATTGGCCTTTGGAGATGATAATACCATAATCAATGAGCTGCCAGAATGGCGACAGCCCTTCTTTCAAACATTCAAGCCATTGGAAAACCTAGGCTTGCTGTGTACGCACGAATACTTACATACCCAACAAAAGGAAATGGTACATAACCTGCTTTCTATATGCCTGTATGAAGGTATTGCAGAGTACATCTCCTGTAAAGTTACTGGCAAAAAGTCCAGTACGCCTTCCATTCAATTTGGAAAAGACAATGTCGACATCGTCGTAAGCCAATTTGTTCAAGACCTATACCTGATAGATAATAACTTCAACTGGCTTTGGGGCGAAAACCGCAACCAATTAAAAGTACGTGACTTAGGGTATTTCATCGGGTACGAGATAGCGGAGCGGTACTACAATCAAGCGGCAGATAAACGAAAAGTCATAAAAGACCTTATTGAGCTTGATTACAACAATGAAAGCGCGGTAGAATCACTTGTCGACGCGTCAGGATTGCTGCCAAAGCCTTTGCTTGAAATCTTCAATGAGTATGAAAGTTCAAGGCCGGTTGTTGTCAATATCAGTGAATTTGAGAATGGCAGCAAAATGGTCAGCCCTACAACCAAGCGTGTTACAGTTAATTTCTCAGAAGCCTTAAACGGCCACAATACAGGGCTTGATTTTGGGCCACTTGGGCAGGATTTTTATCCAAAAGTAGACAACAATACGCGACAATGGAGCAGTGATAACAAATCCTATTCCTTTGAGGTGGCCTTAATACCCAAGCAAAGATATCAAATGGTCATTTCAAATTTCAGGCGCACAGATGGCATACGCTTAAAGTCGTTTTTAATCGATTTTGAGACGGATTCGTTGGCTACAGATTGAACCTGAGACATTCTGGAGTTACTAGCTTTTCATCCACCGGACATACCTGCTGGTAACAAGTGTTCACGCACCCTCATCCGTCCCACAATCCCAAAAAACAGCGCACGCTCGTTAGGGTCGCTCGTTAGGGTCTGCGACCCGAAACGTCATTTTTTCAAGTCTGTGACTTGAGTTCGTTGTTGAGGGATAATAAATTCGGAAAAAGCGCCAGAGAATCGGAAAAGCCGAGTTGGCCCGAGGGTAGGAAAAAAAAACACAGACCCAGCTCGGCGGCAAAACTGAAATCTGTCAAAACAAATTCAATAAAATGACGCATTACCGAACAAAACTATGCTGCCTCCTCAGCGCAACCACCTTCCTGAATTTTGATGCTTTTTTTGCTAAAAAGCCCATGACCCTAAATGTTAAAGCAGACAAGTTCTATTGCGAAACGAAACGGAAAGCTGTTATCATTTTCAGGTTTTCACCCAAGGACTTTGGGGATGGAGTATGGCCTAAGTTAGAAGCGGTTGGGCTTCGTGCTGGTGTTTGTGATTTATAGGGCCTTGGAGTTGTTATTTTTTCATCCACCGGACATACCCTTCCAGCCAGGAACCCAAATAGTACGGCAAATTCAACAATTGAAAAGTTTTACCTGCGGGCGTAACCGCTTGCTGGAGCAAAGGCTCACCGGCGTAAAGCCGGACGGCAAATGAATGACTGCACTGATCCATGAATTGGTGCAGCGAGCGTAGCTTTCCCGCAGTGCCCGACTTGACTTCAATGGGGATCAACAAGCCCTCAAATGGAAAAAGGAAATCAACCTCTGCATCGCTTTGGCTTTTCTCGCGCACCCAAAACCGGAGTCTGTCCGTGGGGTGGATCAAAGTAGAAAGTAATTCTTGGCCAACCAAATGATGAATAACCCGCCCGCGATAGGCTTCATGCAGGTCTTTGGTACCAATGAGATTTTCCTGGAATCCACTGAAAAAATTAAGAAGCCCAGTGTCCAGTGCTTGCAAATAGGGCGATTTCCGGTGGTCGGGCAAACCTGGCAATTGGGTTTCTGTGGTCGGGTACACCAAGTGGAGGAGCATTGTTTTTTCCAAGGTACGGAGCGCTTCCCCCATTTCCCGGGAGCCATAATTAGAATGTCCAAATCCCTGAAACTTGATGCGTCCTCCAGCTTCAAGAAATGCGTGTTGAATGCAATGCTGTAGCGCCTCCACGCGAAGTGTTCCGGCAGCATATCTTTGCACATCATCCTGATATGCTGTTAGCAAGGTGACATAAATTGGCTTTAGGCTTACCAGATCGCGGTGCAAGGCAAATTGTTGTACGACCTCAGGCATTCCACCTATGAGCGCATATTGGTGGAAAAGGTCCAATAACTTGGGGTGGGCATAGGTTGGCAGGGGTATTTCAGTCAAGATATCCAGTGCTGCATTCTCTCCAATGGCCTTCAAAAATTCTGAAAAAGAAACAGGCCGGACAGCAAGGTATTCCACCCTGCCAACAGGAAAAGCGTTTTTGGGCTCAAGTAGGGTTTCTAACAACGAACCCGCTGCAATGACATACAAATGAGGGAACTGTTCATAGAAGTAACGCAATTGCGCCACCGCCCGCGCTTCGGCCTGTATTTCATCGATGAAAAGGAGAACACGCTGCGCGTCTTTTGAAATATTGTGCCGGAAAAAGATCGCAGCTATGCCATCCTCCAACTTTTCATACCGGGTGAAAAACTCCCGATCAGCGGCTTGTTCCAGGTTCAGTGAAATGAAGTGGTCAAAATGTTGACTGAATAGTTGAACGACTGTTGTTTTTCCGACCTGCCGCGCCCCACGCAGGATAAGCGGTTTGCGGTTGGCACGGGCTGCCCATTGGCGCAATTCATGCAATATGCTTCGATCAAAATTCATACACTGCCAAGTCCTTTTTACATAAAACAAGGGCAAAAATACAAATATTCATACACAAAATAAGGGCATTTCTTAAATTAATTTAGCATAAACCAAGGGCAAATAAAAATTTCTATTACCAATCTTTGCCACGCCATACACCTACTGCAAGTTAACCATGAAAAAAGAAGATGCCAAAGGTTCCGGGGTTGAGCGTGCGTAATGCGGAGTGCGGAATAATCGCCAAGGCTTTGGCAGTGTGTCGAGACCTGCTGGCGACAAGTGTTCACGCACCCTCATCCATCCCACAATCCCAAAAACAGCGCACGCTCGTTAGGGTCGCTCGTTAGGGTCTGCGACCCGAAACGTCATTTTTTCAAGTTTGTGACTTGAGTTCGTTGTTGAGGCATAATAACTTCGGAAAAAGCGCCAGAGAATCGGAAAAGCCGAGTTGGCCCGAGGGTAGGAAAAAAAACCACAGACACCGCAATGTGCGATCCAAAGCTTCGCAGTTTGGTAATTTCGGGACAGACAGAACGGAGGGCGGGAGAGTTGCTTGACAGCCGGACAAGTCAACGGCAACAACTTTCTTTGATTCCGGGGAGTGCCCCTGTTAGTTAAACTTATGTGTTCGAGCCGGTGCAGATAGTACGATGCCCGTGGTACGCACAAAGGTACGGGTTGTTTTGCCTTTGGTGCTATGCTGCAACGTTAAAATTTAGAATTTTGCATTTTGTATTGAAAAGCTGGTCATTCAGCTGGTTTAACCCCCGCTAATGAAAGGGCGACTGCTGGTCGCGGCACTAGCGCAGCAATCAGTACATAACATCTAAGCCTGACGACCATATTTTCCGCTCATCTGCGTTGCTCGTCGGTTAAAATGTCCCGCAGTTCGCCCTCCTCACGCCTTAATGAAGGAAAAATCCGGTTTCGCATACATAGATGTTACGTACTGATTACGGCACTAGAAGCTCAAATTTTTCAAAACATTTTATTTGAAAATTTCGATCACCGACAGAACGCTTTACCTTCGCGTTGGCAGAGGAGATAAGTGATGAGTTATGAGTGATGAGTGATGAGTGATGAGTCATGAGTTATGCGTCTGCACGGTATCTTGGATTTAGTCTAGGGATGGTTTTTTCAGCACATTATGCGATGGGCTTTGTAACCAACGCCGTAAATTATAGTCACTCAATCACTTGCAAGCGTAATGACCAAGCGCTCCGAATCCTGACAAATCCTACCAATCCTGCCCCCTAACCCCAAACGCAACGCGAACGAACAACCAGCAACGAACAACCAGCAACGAACAACTAAATCCATGTCCTCTTTTCTCGACGAACTCAACCCCATCCAGCGCCAGGCCGTCACCACCATAGAAGGCCCCGTGCTGGTCATCGCCGGCCCTGGCTCGGGCAAAACGCGGGTGCTTACCTACCGCATCGCCCACCTCCTGCAAAACCACGTGCCGCCCCGGGAAATACTCGCGCTTACCTTTACCAACAAGAGCGCCCGGGAAATGAAAGACCGCATCGAGAAGGTGGTGGGTCCGAAAGCGCAGCAGGTATGGGCGGGCACTTTTCACTCCATTTTTGCGCGAATACTGCGCTACGAAGCCGAAAAAATCGGCTACCCCTCCTCCTTTACCATTTACGACTCCGACGATACCATCAGCGTGATAAAGGCCATCATCAAGGAGATGAACCTCGACCCCACGGTGTACAATGCCTCGGCCGTGCGCTCGCGTATTTCCTTGTGCAAAAGCAACCTGACAACCCCGCCCCTTTACCGGCAGAACCAGGAAATGATGCAGCAGGACCGCGCCGCCCGCCGTCCCTACATCGTGGATATTTATGAGCGCTACATCGCCCGCTGCTTTCGCTCCGGGGCCATGGATTTCGACGATCTTTTGTACCAGCTCTACCGCCTGTTCCAGACAAACCCCGACAACGTGCTGGCCAAATACCAGCAACGCTTCAAGTACGTGCATGTGGATGAGTTTCAGGACACCAATTTCCTGCAATACGCCATCATTCGCCTGCTGATGAAATATGAGGGCAGCCCGGAAAACATTTTCATCGTGGGCGACGATGCCCAAAGTATTTACGCTTTCCGCGGTGCCACCATCGATAATATCCTCGATTTTGAAAAGGACTACCCTGCACTGCAAACGTTCAAGCTGGAACAGAATTACCGCAGCACCCACCACATCGTATCGGCTGCCAACGAGGTAATTTCCTTCAACCGCAGGCAGTTGCAAAAAACCATCTGGACCGACCGGGAGGAGCGCAACAAAATAAAGCTGCTCAAATGCCTCACCGACGACGAGGAAGGACGCCGCGTCGCCGACCTGATTCTGGAGCACAAACACCGTTACCATTTGCCCAATTCGGACATCGCCGTTTTGTACCGCACCAATGCGCAAAGCCGGAAATTTGAAGAACACTTGCGGCGGCTCAACCTGGCATACCGCGTATTCGGCGGCATGTCGTTTTACCAGCGCAAGGAAGTAAAAGACTTTGTGGCCTACATGCGCCTGGCTGTGAACGCCCGCGACGAGGAAGCCCTGCGGCGGGCCATCAATTTCCCTTCCCGCGGCATCAGCGATGCCACCGTAGCCAAACTCAGCGCTGTCGCAGGCGGCCTTGAAATACCCATGTGGCAGGCCATGCTCGCGCCCGATCTTGGGGTGACCGACCGCGCCCGGAAATCCATGGGGCAGTTCCGCCTGCTGGTAGAAACCTGGCAGCGCCGCGCCGCTTCAGAATCGGCCTACAAACTCGCCTCCGACATCCTGCGCCAATCAGGCTTGCTCGACATGATGAAAAGTGATACCAGCCCCGAAGGTCTAGGCCGCCTCGAAAACGTGAATGCTGTGCTGGATGCCATCTCTGAATTTGTGGATACCGCGGAAGCAGCCCCGCAGGATGGAGGCGACGCCCCAAACATCGAAGGCGCAGGGCCAGCCTCCCTTGCCACCTACCTGCAAACCATCACCCTGCTCACCGATGCCGACGAAAAAAACGAGGGAACTGACTACATCACCCTCATGAGCGTGCACGCCGCCAAGGGCCTGGAATTCAAAAGCATCTTCGTCACCGGCATGGAAGAAGGCCTTTTCCCCTCCTTCATGGCCCTGGAAGACCCCAACGGCCTCGACGAAGAACGCCGTCTTTTTTACGTCGCCATCACCCGGGCCAAGGAATTCCTGACCATCAGTTTCGCCCAAAATCGCTACCGCTACGGCCAGATTCGGGTCAGCGAACCATCCCGCTTTCTGGAGGAAGTTGGCACCGAGCATTTTGAATTTCTGGGCGGTATGGGCAGCGCCCGCATCAACGCTCCCAAACAACAGGATCGACCCTCCACCGGGGCCAGCATACGGGGCAACTTTTCTAATTCTCGCAACCCCAAGCCCCCACCAACACCCCCAAAAGGTGCTGCCGATTTCAAAGTGTCGCCCATCGGGGATATTGTGGAAGGCGCCTCGGTGTTTCACCAGAAATTTGGCGAAGGGAAAATCATCAGCGTGGAAGGGCCAAAAGACAACAAAGTGGCCACCATTCAATTCAAAAACGATGATATGGCGGAAAGGAGGATAGTGTTGAAATTCGCGAAGCTACAGGTACTTTAAAAAGGGTTTCAGGTTTCAGGGTTTCAGGTTTCAGGTTTACGCGATCTGTTCGCGGCTTTGAAATACTATTTCAAATTTTACAACAGATCGCGTAAACCTGAAACCTGAAACCCTGAAACCTGAAACCCGAGTTTTAAACGATCGACAAAATTAAAACAAATTATTTGAAATTTTCAATTTCAAATAATTTGTTTTAATTTTGTCGATCGTTTAAAACTCACTTACTTTGGGCGCAAATTACAAATCATCAAAAGGGACGAAAAAGGTCCAACAGCCAGCGGGCCGAAAGGCTAAAACGGATTCGGGCAGCAAAACCGCTCGAAATGGCAAACAACAGCAAGTAGCGATGGAAGAAATCAGGTATACCGAAGATGAAGTAAAAACCCTCGACTGGCGCGAGCATATCCGTTTGCGCCCGGGCATGTACATCGGCAAGTTGGGCGACGGTTCCACGCCCGACGATGGCATATACGTGCTGCTCAAAGAGGTGCTCGACAACTGTATTGACGAGTACGCCATGGGTTTTGGCAAAAACGTGGACATCACCATCAACGAGCACGGCGTGAGCGTGCGCGACTACGGACGCGGCATTCCCCTTGGTAAGGTGGTGGATGTGGTGTCGAAAATCAATACCGGTGCCAAGTACGACAGCAAGGCGTTTAAAAAATCCGTGGGTCTGAATGGTGTGGGTACCAAAGCGGTGAACGCGCTATCGGAGTATTTTTTGGTTGTTGCCTATCGGGAAGGAAAATCTAAGTCTGCAGAATTCAACTTCGGCAACCTTAAGAAAGAGAGCAAGTTAGAGCCCAGCAAAGAGGAAAACGGCACACTGATCACATTCAAGCCCGACAATGGCCTTTTCCGCAATTTCCGCTGGCTGCCCGAGTACATTGAGCAGCAACTCTGGA
>Ga0105044_10008056_pt1 | contig 14506 bp, 6 predicted proteins | sample MAT01_FD_78092 | JGI IMG/M metagenome (GOLD analysis project Ga0105044, IMG submission 78092) | Freshwater microbial communities from Lake Fryxell liftoff mats and glacier meltwater in Antarctica - MAT-01 | ecosystem: Environmental > Aquatic > Freshwater > Ice > Liftoff microbial mat | place...
TCGCCAAGTGACTTAAGTATGAGTAGGCTATGTCCGCCCGCTCCCACCGTTCCGGCAAGTACCGTGAGGCCTGAAGTTAACTGCAACCACTGCAGCACTTCACGAGGCATCACCGGAACATGAACCGGCCGATGATCAGCAGATGGCATAAGTTTTATAGAAGTGTACGAGAAAGGAGCCAAACCACGCCGCGCAGGAATGACTGATGGAGAGTGGAGAGAGGACAGTATCGTACGCAGGACTCGACTTTAGAGAAAGACCAGATTGGACCCAACTTCTTCCGTCAGATGTGTTTCTGATCGTCAAAAACCGGCAGAATCTGCCGCAGATCGTCGCTGACAAGTAGGGCGTTTGCAGTCGTTCAGTCCGTGGCCACCGGAGGGGTGTTCGAGATACCGGGAAGGTCAACGTGCCGAAAACGGCCCGAGTCCCAACGGGGTTCCACAGCTCGCATTGTTCGTGCATGTCGTCCGCACACGTGCCCATGTCGAACCCCGTTGGGGTTTGGATCGACTCCTGCCGACCACCTGGGGTGCGCCGCGATGCGGCGACCCCAGGCTTTGTTGTGAAACCCGTTCCGGGTAAATCGCAAGGTATCATTTGGGCTTCGCCAAAAGGGGTCGGGAGTCTTTTTCTGCGGGTCTGGGGTTGGTACAGTTCTGTGAAACAGCGTGGCAGTTGCGCTAATTGGCAGAAAAAGACTCCCGACCCCCTCCGTGTGTCCTAGCCTCGTAGCGGGCCGTCGTTTCTTTTTTATGCCTGCGCTGTCCGCTGTCGAGGGCTCCGTTTTCTGATGCCTTGCCGTCTCCTTATCTTCTTCACCACACTGATCGGTGCGGCGTTGCTGCTGGCACCCTGGCCACCGTTGGGAGTTGTCGGCGAATGGGTCTGGCCAAGGCATGCGTTACCAGCGGACTTCGCTGAGGTCCTGGACCGAATGATCTGGCCGCTGATCTGCGGCACTGCTGTCGTTGCATTCTGTGCCGCAGGGCTGCGGCGAATTGTCCGTGTCGGGTCCGTTCACCGAGGACTGATGCTGGTGGGACTGACAGGACTCAGTTTTCTCTGGCTGAACGCTGTGCGGCAGGCATCGCCATCACCACATCGCGAACTTCGCCCGCACTGGGTTCTGTACGACAAGTACGCGTCCGGCTATTTCTTTGAAGCAACGTTCAACGCGACATCGACGCCACAGATGCTGGCGGACTATGAAACACGCATCTCCAAAGGCGACGTGCTGCACGAAGGCACGCACCCGCCCGGATTGTTGCTGTTCAATCGCGGGCTGCTGAAACTGACCACAGAGTGCCCTGTCGTCGTCTCGTTTTCGGAAGCTGTTCAGAACAGTGAATCGGTTCGCATGTTCCGCGAAATCGAATCTGCAGGTCAGATTGCCCGACCACTGTCGGAATCTGAATTCGCGGCGTTACATCTATCGTCTCTGCTTTCGACGCTGTGGGCGGCAATGACAGTCATACCGGTGTTTGGGTTGACCCGCAGACTGACAGATTCCGGGACCGCATGGCGCGCCGCCGCGTTGATGATTGCCGTGCCGACAATCGGAGTTTTCGTTCCGCGTTCAGATGTGCTCTACGCATGCAGCGGAATGTTTCTGGCGTGGGCAGTTGTCGCTGCGATCCTGACGCAGCGGCGCAGCAAACGATGGCTGCTCGCCATGCTTTCCGGACTCATTCTGTTTGGCTGTCTGCTGTTAAGCCTGGCGCATGTGCCGGTGCTCGTGATGTTAGCCGTGTTCACTGTGGGTTTCGTGCTGATGGCGTTGAAAGAACGAGTCGGCAGGACACTCGAAACGTCAATCGTGGCTGTCGCGTCATTCCTGATTATCTGCGCAGCATGGCAATACTGGACCGACTGCAACCTGCTGAATGTGTGGCGTATGAATCTGGCAAATCACGCGGAGTTCTACTCACAATCGGTTCGCACATGGTACGCATGGCTCGCGGTCAATCCGATTGAATTCGCGATGGCTGTCGGTCTGCCAATGACAGCGATGGCTGTTGTCATGCTGGTGCAAACGGTGAAAGGCATTCGCTTCTCGAACCCGAAAAGTCTGACAAATGGCAGACTCTTCGCGATCGCTTGTGCGCTGACCTGGACATTACTGTGGCTGTCCGGGAAAAACATGGGCGAAGCCGCTCGTCTGTGGTGTTTCCTGACCCCGTGGCTTGCCATTATCGCGGCGCAGGCTGTCGATTCAGACGCGGTCAAATCGCAAAAAACATGGCTCCTGTTGCTCATTGCCCAACTGACGATTACGACAATCACAGTTGGACGTGTGAGCGGATTTCTGGAATTAGTTGTGCCGTAAGCCATCCAAAAAGCAAGCGAAACGCTGGCGAGAACTCATGCGGTGATCGTGTCATCCAGTCCTGAATCGCATCGACCCGCATCCAACGCACGTCGGCAATCTCTCCGGGATCCGGCGTCACAACAGCGTCTGAGCAGCAACGGTACAGCACGGTAAACTCCTGCGACGTATCATCGCAGGCAGCGAACTTCTGCAGCCGCTCGACTACAGACTCAACACCGAGCTCTTCAGACAACTCCCGCACGGCAGTCGCATCATAATCTTCTCCGGCACTCACATGTCCGGAACACGACGACGTCCAGACAGATGGAAATTCTTCCTTGGTATCAGCTCGCTTGTGAATCAGCAGACACCCATCCTGTCGAAACAGGAAGACATGCACCGCCCGATGCCGCAATTTTCTTCGATGCACTTCAGATCGAGCCAACTGGTCGATCACCCGATCGTCCTCATCCACGACGTCAAAAAACTCTTCTGACGCATGTCCGTCCATTTACGGTTCCTCCAGCTTGAGTAACCTGGTGCGGATTTCGTGACGAAGATCAATTGATGCGGGCGTACCGATGAAGACGGCAGCGATCTGGTCGGCGACGACCGTATTACGTTCGAATTCCAGCGTGGCGGCAGGATCTGTGAGTTTCGCCTGAGTCGCAGCAGCGAGACACTCATTCAGCACGGCGATTCGCACAAGACGATTATCGATAGATTTTGATGTTGCGGCTGCGTGTTCCAGCAATTGTTGGAGCGTGCCTGAAGATGTTTCTGATTGCAAGAGCATCTTCGCAGCGAGCACTAAACCGATGTCCGGTGCCGACCGCAGTGCTGCCGGAATCTTCGGTTTTGGTGATCGCTCAGCGGTTTCTGAAACAGCGTGGGGCGTGACTGGTTCATTCAGCAATTGCAGTTTTTCAACAATCGCTGCCTTGAGTTCCACATCGCCCATTCGCAGGGCAAAGGCCAGCGCCGCTGTGAGCAACGATGCCGGTGGATTGTCGTCTGACAACAACGTCCGGATATCCGCAATCAGCGTCGTGCGAAGTTTTTCATCGTCAAACGACTGCTTTTCGATCGCTTTCAGAATGACGGAGTCCATCCGTCCGGTTTTCAGGTCAGCCGCGTCGTGCGATCGAGGATCCGTCGTTCCGGTAAGTTCCAGCAACAGGTCGAAACGGCCAGAGACCGATTCCGATTCACTCAAATCCTCAGCAGCACTCTGAACAGCGATCTCAAACCAATCGACAAGTTTCTCAGCAGAGATCTGCTGCCGCGCCCAGCGTTGAGAAGCGTTGAAGCGTGACTTAAACGCGACGGCCTTGTCGTCATCCAGGTCGCTCGTGAATTCATCGATGTCATGCGCCGTCACGTTCAGCAGCAGACGAGCGCCCTCGATGGGAAATCCAGAGTGTTGAATTTTCTCGCCAGCCTGAAGCAATTCGCGGATCGATTCAGATGGATTTCCGCTTACCGTTCCGGTGTTGTTCAGCATGCGTTGAACTCGCTGGTTGAGAATGTTGCGTGCCTTCTGCGGCTGACCAAGTGATTCGTAGAGGCTACCGAGCTCTTCCAGGACTGTATCGAAAAGGGTTTCGACTTCCGTGGTTTGCGTAAGCAGATGCTCAAGCAGTGTAAGACGAACTGGATCCCAGTCACCGCCGATCTCTTTCAGGCGTCGGTTCAGGACGAGGATCTCGTAAAGTTGATTCTCCTGCCAGACCGTTGGGTTGTCTGGCGACGGACTTTGCATCTCCGCGATTCGGGATTCCACGTCCGATCGTCGTCCGAGTCGAGCATCGAGATAAATAAGCATCGCGTCCGGGGACTGCTCGGAGGGCTGACGCCCTGCCGCTCGCCGAAGCAGAAACTCATGCAACATCGTCAGGCTTGTTTCGTGCTTGACGCTCTGCAGAATCTGATATGTTTCATCCACGCGGCTGAAGTCCGGCAAACTGACGTCGGTCAGTAATTCGCTTTGAATTCCCTGAAGAAGCTTTTCTTCCGCGATAACATCGGGTCGTGCCAGAAACCCGCCGATCGCGAGTCGCCGAGTTTTCTCATTGGCCAGCAGAGTTTCGATCAGAGTTTCGATCGACGTGCGGACGACATCGTCATTCGTCTTCTCCTGAGACAGATCAGCGATCACGTTGATGATCAGCCCCGCATGTTCACTCCAGTGTTCGGCCTTGAGGTTCAATACGGCGGTCAGAAAATCCGCATGCCGTTTTGCTCGCTCAAAGGCCTGAACATAAGTCTCCATTTCGTCCGAAAATGCCCCCGGATCATCCTTCAGAATCCTGAGATAGATGTCACATGCGCCGCTGACATCGCCGCTGCGTTCAAGTTCCATGGCTTTGGCACGAAGGCTCGGCGGTGCCTTTTTTGAGAGCAACGCAATCCGGTCCCGCTTTGCCGCCAACAAATCCCACTGTTCGGCCGCTTCATGAAACTCAGCCAGAACCTCCAGCAATTCCACCGAGCCGGGCGACGCGGCCAACATGGCTTCATATCGATCGATCAATGGCTGAAGTCGATTCAGCCGCCCCAGGGCTTTGATCGCCTGAAGCCTCTCGCCACCGTCGTCGCGATCATCGTCAGGACGGTGACCGGAAAACAGCGAACCGCCCGAAGCGAGCTTCAAAAGTTCCCAGCCAGCCTCGCCGGCGAGTTCGTGCTTTCCTTCAGCAACGTAGGTCTGCAATTGTCGGCCAAGTATGGATTGGCGATCCATGGTGCCTCGGCCAAATCGTGCCTGGATCGCAGCAACCTTGTCGCCCATACCGAGTTTATCCAATACCGGTATCAAATCGCGCTGCTGGTCCACATTCAGAGGTAATCCGAACAGCCTCTCTGCTGCCAGATTGCATCTCTCGGAACGTCCCATCGGGAGAAGCTGTCGCAGGACGAATTCTTCTCTCGCGATCTGACGTGGAGCATCGGTGAGGTTCATGGAATCCAGGAGTAATACGGCTTCGTCGATCAGCCCTTGTTGAGCGGCTTTTGCTGCAATCAGAAATCTGACGTCGTCGTTTTCTGGATCACCGACCGCGGCATCGATCAGGCAGGAGATTTCGGAAACACCGTCCCCAAGTTGACGAGCCAATTCAGCGCGAATCAAATGGAGACTTACCTGTTCTGTGGGCGATGCCGTTGTTGCTTTGGTACGACACCATTCTGCAACCTGATCCTCTGCGTTGACTGCCACAAGCAATTGCAGACAACCGGAAATATTTTGTGCTGCTGCGTGACCAAGTCTATCGCTCAGAATTCCCGGCAACGCCACGAGTTCCATTCCCGGCGATTGTTGCGCCGGTCGTCCTGTTGCGGTTGCAACGGTCTCGACAAGGTCCAGCAGGGCTAATAGAGCGCCGGGGTCCTGCTCAAGTCGCACAGCAACCAAGTCCGTACGTCCAAATGCAATTTTGTCGTAAGTGAATATTGCGTGAAGATATCCCGCAAACTCAGGCTCTGCCACAAGTCGTTTCTGCAATGTTGCAATGACTGACCGTATTTGTTCGGGGTTTTGAAACATGGCTGCTACCAGCCACAAGGTTCTCAATTCGGGAATTCCACGGTTAGTCCTGAGTTGCTCTTCCACAAGTGTCGCCACTTGGTCATCGAACTTTCCATCAGGCAACATTCCCAGCATTGGAATTGCTGTCTGGTTGAGCCAGCCCGGAGAGTCTTTGATCAGCGTCTTCAACAACTGCAGTGATCGTTCCTTCAATCGCTGCTGGCCCTCAGCAGGAAGGTCGTTGGCCGAATATCGCTGACAAGTCTCGAACAGTTGAACGGCTGTCCTCGCCGGACCTGGTGGTCCGTTCAGGAAGTCTTCCAGAGCAGTCCAGACTTCGTTGCTCGCCGGCGAACGCGCAGTCACCGAACGTATCAAGCAGGCCGCAAGCCGCAGTTGATCTCGATCAGAAAGATGAGAAGCAAAGACACTCTCAAGGTCTGCTTGCGACGCTGACGCTCCGACGCGAAAAACCAGCGAGGCTGCACATTCACAATAGACCGCCCCAAAACTTGCTGCAGGATTCTCGGATGTTTCGATCATCCAATCTGAAAATGATTCTGCTGTGTCAATCGCCGGTGCAGCGGTAGCTTGACTCTCCAGAGTCGAGGAGTTCGCCCCGTGCGAGTCTCGACTCTGGAGAGTCGAGCTACTGGAAGTTGCATCGAAATCGACATCCAACTGCAGGATTCTGCGACTTATGTCCCGTGCCTCGGCCAATTGATGGTTACGAAGCAGTACGCCGCGGTAGGCGTTTAACGCTTCCCAGTCATCTTTTGAGGATTCCAGCAAACGCAGGCAAAGCATCTCCGCGACGTCGTCGTATCCGCCCGAGACCAGGATTTCAATCTCCTTCAGAATTTCTACGCGGTCGGTGCGACTTTCCGCCAGTCTCAGTCTCTCCTTCGCCGCTTCATCATAGCGACCCTCCTGCGCCAGAATCGCAATCAGCCGCCGACGTTCCTCATCGGATGCTGTCAACTCGACGATTTGCCGCTGATACTGTTCCATCTGCGAACCGTTGTGTTCCTGTTCGGCAAGCGTCCGGAGTTCTGTCAACAGGCTGACATTCGCTGACTCATCGACCATCAGCCGTTCCAGCGTCTCGCGCGACTTACGAAAATCGCCCGCTTCACGATACGCCGTGGCGATGCAGCGAGTCATCTCCGTTGGCAGATTCAGTTCGCGGCTGCGAAGTTCCAGTCGCTCGATGATTTTTTCGAACTGGTTGCTGCGAAGGTAGAGATTACTCAATGCTACCACGATGTTGGTTTGACTCTCCAGGTCCTGGGCTTTTTCGAACGCACGCCAGTAGAGTTCAATCGATTCGGGAGTCTGAAACTCATCTGCGAGAGTTTTGGCGAGGGCGCGGAGGGAGGCTTCGTCACCGGGGTTCACCCGCACGGCTTGACGCAATGCCTCAACGGCCGCTTGAGGGTCGCCGACTTCGAACGCCAGGTCAGCGAAGAATTGATAAGCTTCCGGATTGCCCGGCGTGGCTTCGATCACATCGCGCCCCGTTTTCAACGCGGCATCGAACTGGCCGAGTCGGATTTCGAACCGAGCGATCTTCCTGAGGTACTCCGAGATGCCGCGGCGATCCAGCGAGGCCAGCTTCTTCATTGCATCGACGCCATCGCCAAGTCGGCCCGTGCGTTCGTACAAGTCGGCGAGAATCGTCCAGCCGGGGACGGATTGCGGTTCCAGTTCGACGACCTTGATGGCGGAAGCTGTGGCCTCGTTGAGCTTGTCGGCGGCCTCCTGATACAGAGCCAACGTGCGCCAGCGTTCGGCCGTGACGTTCGTGGCCGCATTGAGCTCTGCCGCCAGCCGCATCGCTTGTTCTTCGAGCATCCCCGCAGCGATCAGCGTTTTGACTCGATCACTCAGGATCTGTTGTCGTTCATCCTGCGTTTCAGCAGCCTGTTCAGCGAGGTCGAGTTGTTGAAAGGCTTCAGTCAGCAACTGCTGTTTGATCCGAACCAGAGGCGAGGCTTCTTCCGGGGTCTGGGTCACATGTTCAGCTTCGCCGATGGTTCCGATCAAACCGGAACCGGGATTGACTATGGCTTCTGCCGCCGTTCGCAGCATTTCGACAAACTTGATGCGTTCAATGGGATCGGGGTTGAGGCTGCACGCGTCCCGCATTGCAACCAGCGCAGAATCGGTATGACCAAACCGATTCAGGACTTCGGCCAGTCGAACGAGATTCGCTTTGAGACGGCGATCGCCAGCTGCGATTTCCTTCCACGTCGTGATCGCTTCATCGGTTCTGTGCAGTCGATTGAAGTATTCACCGAGATATTCCCGATACTGCGGCTCGTTTGGCGCCTTGTCGATGGCCTGTCGGTACAGTCCAATCGCGCGGTCGGTGAGTTCGGCACGTCGCATCAGTTCGGCCAGACGACTCAATGTTGCCGGATCATCGTTTCGATCGACCATCAGCCGTTCCCAGATCGCTGCGGCTCTGGCCTGCCGATCGGAAAGCGGCAGATCTTTGCGTGAAAGGTATAACTGGCCCCAGGCTTCGATGTGATCCCGGTTGCCAGCATCGAACCGGGCCATTTGTTCGTACTGTGAAATGGCATCAGGCAACTTGCCGTCGCGGACGAGTTGTTCAATCAGCGACTCTCGCAGAGCGACATTCGATGGAGACAATGTGATCGCTCTGCGATACCATGCAGCGGCTTCGGCTGTTTTATTCTGCAGCGACAGCGTACGACCGAGGCGCGCCATTGCATCGACGTCTTCAGTATGACCTTTGATCCGCGTTTCGTAATAGGCGACGAGCCCCGGCAGATCATCCCGGCTGCGGAATGTTGCTTCAATGCGGCGGCGGATCTCCTTAAACAACCAACTGTCCACGTCGAGCGTAGCTGATTGCGATTCCAGGAGTGCAATCGCGTCCTGTGGCCGTCCGAGCTGAATCATCAAATCTGCTGCAGCGAGATTTGCCTGGACTCGCTGTTCCGGGTTTTTTGATTCATTTGCCAGCGATGTGTAGCGCGCCAATGCGTCCTGCCAGCGTCCGTCCTGAGACAGCGCGATGGCGATCTGTTCCTTCACTCGCAGGTCGCCCGGAAAAGCACTCTCCAATCGCTGCCATACATTCAGTGCCTGCGCGTCCTGTTGAGAATTTTGCAGCATGCGTGCCAATTCTTTGTAGATCTCCAGCAGATCGATTTTCGCCGGACGACATGTGATTGCTCGTTCGAACGAGTCCGGTGCCAGATCCAGCTGGCGATTCATCATTCTGGCCTTCCCAAGATACCAATGCGCGATGGCATCTTCGGGCCGAAGCTGCGCAGCTCGTTCCAGCGCCGTGACCGCAGCCGCTCCCTGGACATGCTGCAAGTCGAGCATTCCGACAAGCAGCGCTGCCGACCCCGGATCTGGCAGCGTTGCAAATTCCGGAATGGACGAGTCCGCTGCCTGCCCTTCCGTTGCCTTCAGTTCCGGCAGTCCCGCAACATCTGCCAACGCATCATGAAAGGCCTGAATTGTGCCTCTGTTCGCATGAAACTCATAGACACGATCGTAAGCCGTTCCAAATCGAGGATTGCGGAACAAAACTTTCAGGAACTGTTGGTACGTCTGAACTGCCGCAACATCGTCAACGGGTTCGTCGGCTGCTGACAGTGATACAGCAGAAACGGAACAGGCATGGATGATCAAGATCAAAACCAGCAGCAACCTATGGAGTCCATTTCTCCATGATTCTACGAGATCGGAGGAGCAGACGTACACAGGACGGATGACGGGGTTGACTGAAGTTTTATGCTGGTTCATCTGCGAAACATTGGGCAAAGTAGAAGGCGACTACAAAGCGGCGGGGGAGAATGGTCGACAGAACAACGCTATGCTCCGCGTGGCTGAGAATGACATTCTTGCGCGCCGGATTGTAACCCGAAACGTCAGCGAGGGATTGGGATTTGTAGCCCTCGCTGACGCTTCGGATTAATGTCACTTGCGACCGCGTGAGGCATATCGTACGCTGAACCACGTTCTGGAAAAAGCAATTCCCGCCCGAAGTACAGCGCCACATGCTGGTCTCCGAAATTCGATTATTTCTGGCTTTGTCACCAAATTGCAGTCGCCATTCAGCGATGATGCGTCTGCGGCGGCGAATCTGTCGGACAGTTGCATTGAATCTTTGCCTTTTGTTTCGCGGTTAGTTACCCTATGGATGCCTCGCTGCCGCATTGGACTTGAAACTTGTCCTGGCTAACCGGTTCCCTTGACGCAGCACATACCCTCCTGAACAACTTTCCTTCCCAAGGTCAATTGGTGATCAGCATGCATTTAAGCCTGCTTCCCGCTGTCGTTTTGGCACTTTCATTCGGTATCGCCGTTGGCAATGCTTTGGCTGCGAGCGCTCAGGAGGAAAAGCCGCCGGAAAAGGCTGTCAGCTACTACCGATCGGTGCGGCCGATCCTGCAGCGACAATGTTCGGGATGTCATTTTCCCGGCAAGCTGGAGGGCAAACTTTCTGTGTTAAGCGTGGCTGAGCTCGTCAAGGGTGGTGAAGCTGGCGCTGCCGTTGTTCCCGCGAAACCCGACGAAAGTAAGCTCGTCGAATACATCTCCGGTGAAGATCCTAAGATGCCGCTCAGCGGTGATCCATTGTCGGCCGAAGCTGTGCATACGATTCGAACCTGGATCACGCAGGGAGCAATCGATGATTCGCCGCCGGATGTAGGCGTGGTCATCACTGCGGAAAATCCACCCGTCTATTCCACGCCACCGGTTGTGACGTCGATGGACTATTCGCCAGACGGAAAATTGCTGGCGGTCTCAGGATATCACGAAGTCCTCATTCATACGCTCGACGGCAGCGTCCCGCCAAAACGATTGATTGGCCGTTCGCAGCGAATCGAATCCTTGTCGTTCTCACCCGACGGACAGATCCTGGCCGTCGCGGGAGGGACACCGGCACTGTTCGGAGAACTGCAGTTGTGGAACGTTGCGGAAGGCAAGCTCCTGCATTCCACGACACTGGCGCTCGACACTTTGTTTGGACTCTCGTTCAACGGGGACGGCACTTCGGTTTCCTTCGGCGCAGCGGACAATCGTGTGCGCGTCGTCAAAGTTGAAACCGCCGAAGTCACGATGCGTATGGATGCGCATTCCGACTGGGTGCAGGGAACGACATTCTCCCTGAATAGCGACCATGTTGTCAGTGTCAGCCGGGATATGTCAATGAAGCTGACCATTGTGGCCACCGGACAGTTTGTCGATAACATCACGAGTATCACGCCCGGTGCCCTGAAAGGCGGTCTGGTGGATGTGATAAGGCATCCGACCCGCGAAGAAGTGCTCGCGGTTGGTTCGGATGGCGAACCACGTTTGTACAAGATTTTCCGTGAGAAGGCGCGTCAGATCGGCGACGACTTCAATCTCATCCGCGCGTACACAAGACTTCCAGGACGACTTTGCGATCTGGATTTGTCTCCTTCCGGGAACAAGTTTGTTGTCGGTTCCAGTACCGCGATTTCCGGTGCAGCCAGAATCTATATGACGGAAGATGCTGCAAAATTTGTGGACATTCCTGACGTAACGGCACCCGTATTTTCCGTCAGCTTTCGCCCGGACGAATTGCAGGTTGCTGTGTCGGGATTCGATGGCACGATTAAACTGTGTAACGCCGAAACTGGTGTCGTTGAAAAGACCTTCCCGGCGGCCCCATTGACGACCGTATCACCGTCTGTCGCGACGGCAAACGAATGAATTGTTTTACCCGTACCTGAAGAGCAGACTGACTGTTCCTTCAGACTTCTTCCCTACGAGACTACTCATGCTGACCCTCGCCAATCAATTTTGCCGACTGGCCACGTTCGCAGCCGCCAGTTTGCTGTTAGTCACCTTCTCTTCCGCTGACGAGTCAAAACCTGTTCCGGACAGTGCAGCGGCTGAGCAGGCTGCCGGGACCGCCCCTCCCGCAACTGATGCTGCGTCGTCTGAAACGGCCAATGCGGTCGTGCGGACCTATGTGGGACTGGAGGTTTACCCGGCCGAGCTCACACTTTCCTCGATCCGCGATTCACGCCGCGTGATCGTGGCAGGCATCACGGCCGACGGACAGAAGATCGACGTCAGCACCAAAATCACTGTCACGACGCTGTCGCCGGTCTGCAGCGTTGATGCCGACGGCTACATTGTGCCAGTGATGGCTGGCGAAGGGTCAATCAGTGTCGAAGCTGTCGGTCACAAGGTGGAAATTCCAGTTCACGTGACGACTGTCGAAACTGTTCCCGTCGATTTTATTCGCGACGTGAATCCGATTCTCAGCAAAGTGGGCTGCAACCAGGGCACATGTCACGGTTCGCAGGCGGGCAAGAATGGCTTCAAGCTGTCACTGCGAGGATACGACTCGGTTTACGACTATCGAGCCCTCGTGGACGATATCTCCGGGCGTCGATTCAATCGCTCCGAACCGGCACAGAGCCTGATGCTGTTGAAACCGACTCAGGGTGTGCCGCATGAAGGCGGATTCCTGTTCGATGAACAGTCGCGATATTACAAAGTGCTGGAACAATGGGTCGCTGAAGGCTGTCAGTACAAACCTGACGCGACACGAGTTGCGAGCATTGCGATTTACCCACCGACTCCGATGCTGCAACTGCGCCACGATCAGCAGCAGTTGATTGTGATCGCGACGTATGCCGACGGATCAACCCGCGATGTGACGCGGGAAGCCGTATTTGAAACCAGCGACTTTGAAGTTGCCACGGTTTCGAAACAAGGACTGATCAAGGCTGTCCAGCGAGGCGAGGCGGCCGCCCTGGTTCGCTTTGAAGGCAACTATGCGGCCGCGCCAGTTTCAATCCTGGGCAACCGCGAGGGATACGAATGGACGCCATCCCCGGAACAGAATTTCATCGACGGCCTGGTCAATGCCAAGCTCCAGCGGATGAAACTTCTTCCTTCAGGCCCGGCGGACGATGCCGAGTTTCTTCGTCGTGTGTCGCTTGATATCTCCGGTGTGCCGCCGACGGTTGCAGAGGTAAATGCGTTTGTTGCCGACACGACAGAATCAGTCGCAAAACGAGCTGTAAAGGTGGATCAATTGCTGTCGCGTCCGGAATATGTCGAACACTGGACTCTCAAATGGAGCGACCTGCTGCTCAATCGTCGCAAGACGGTCACCGAACGCGGCGTCTGGGCGTTTCGAAACTGGATTCGCCAGGCCGTTGCCACCAACAAACCCTACGATCAGTTCGCTTCTGAACTGATGACCGCCGGAGGCAGCACGCTGGAAAATCCGGCAGCCAATTATTTCCGCATTGCACGAGAACCCAAGCTGGTCATGGAAAACATGACGCAGGTCTTCCTTGGCACGCGATTCAGTTGCAATCAGTGCCACGACCATCCTTTCGAACGATGGACTCAGAACCAATACTACGAACTGGCCGCGTACTTTGCCGACGTCGGTCGCCGAGCCCTCCCCGATGGTGACGAATTTGTGTTCACCAACGTCTCGCCGGAAGCGGTGGTTAACCCATCGACGAATCAGCCGGCATCGCCAAAGTTTCCGTTCTCACATGCCGGTGCAGTCAATGCCAGTGCGCATCGACGCGAGCAATTATCACAATGGCTGACGGCCAAAGAGAATCCCTACTTCGCGCGCAGCATCGTGAATCGCTATTGGAGCTACTTCCTTGGCCGCGGCATCATCGATCCTGTGGACGATATCCGCGCCAGCAATCCGGCTTCCAATTCAGAACTGCTCGATGCGCTGACGAAAGACTTTGCTGACAACGGCTACGATCTGAAGCGCCTGATCCGTCTGATCTGCACGTCGGCAACATATCAACGCAGCCTCGAGACGAACCAATGGAATGACGACGACACAATGAACTACTCGCACGCTGTGCCGCGACGGTTGTCAGCGGAACAGTTGTATGACGCCATCATTCAGGCGACCGGAGCACCGCGAGCGTTGCCCGGCGTACCGGCGGGATTCCGAGCGTCTGAATTGCCGGACTCTCAGGTAGAAGTCGCATTTCTGGACATGTTCGGGCGCGCTCCGCGCGAATCACCATGTGAATGTGAACGCACAAGCGACGTCAGTCTGGGGCAGACTTTGAACATGGTCAACGGCCCGACGATCGGCGATGCGATCGCACATCCGGAGGGCATCATTGCGAAAGCGATTGCAGCCGGAGCGACCACAGAACAATTGATCGAAACGGTCTATCTTTCAACGCTCTGCAGAAAACCATCAGCAGAAGAAATGACACGCACGGTTGAATACTTCAGCACGGTCGCCACACCGAAAGAGGCCACTGAAGATCTCACCTGGGCACTCATCAACAGTCCCGGGTTCCTGTTCAATCGCTGACCGTGACACGGTATCGCAGGATTTGACCAGCATGGCCTGTCAGTCGCTGGTCCGGACCTGCGATCTGTTCAGGCGAGCGGCAGATTTCTGGTTACCTTCGAAAACCGGGGCTAGCGCCCTGCGGCTGATCAAATCAGCCGCCACGCGCTAGCGTCCGGTTGTTCGGCCTGGTAGTTCCTAAGCTGCCGATCGCCCTATCGGCTTCGCCAAAGCCGATCCATGGGGATATTCAGCGACTCAACCACAGAGGTGATGTCGTCGCGGAAACGTTTAGCATCGAGTGGATAGCCTTGCGTCGGTTTGAGGTCGGGGATATGCGTCGCCCAGA
>Ga0105044_10008058_pt1 | contig 14504 bp, 10 predicted proteins | sample MAT01_FD_78092 | JGI IMG/M metagenome (GOLD analysis project Ga0105044, IMG submission 78092) | Freshwater microbial communities from Lake Fryxell liftoff mats and glacier meltwater in Antarctica - MAT-01 | ecosystem: Environmental > Aquatic > Freshwater > Ice > Liftoff microbial mat | place...
ACGAAACAGTTGCCACCCTTGGCCAGCGATGCTTTTATTCCGGCCCGACTTCCCGGTCGGACAGGCACTCGTAGCGCAATTGGATAGAGCATCTGACTACGAATCAGAAGGTTCCGTGTTCGAGTCACGGCGAGTGCACCATCTTTGCAGCGGGTCACGGCCTCCTCGCTTCACGCCGTGCGGCGGGATCAGGGGCGGCTACTTCGCAGCGGCTTTTTCAAAAAGCGGCAGATATTCCGCGTAGCCAAATTCCTTGAGCTTCGCGAGGGGGACGAAGCGGAGCGACGCAGAGTTGATGCAGTAGCGGAGGCCGGTCGGCTTCGGGCCGTCATTGAAGACGTGGCCGAGGTGGGAGTCGCTTTTTGAGGAGCGCACTTCATCGCGCACCATGCCGTGGCTGGCGTCGGCTTTGTCGCGGATCGCCTCCTTCTTGAGCGGCTGCCAGAAGCTCGGCCAGCCGGTGCCGGAGTCGAACTTGTGGACCGATGCGAAAAGCGGTTCGCCGCTGATGACATCGACGTAGATGCCCGCTTCGTGGTTGTTCCAGTAGGCGTTTTTGAAAGGCGGCTCGGTGCCGTTCTCGCACGTCACTTTATTCTGCTCGGGCGTGAGTTGTTTGCGGAGTTCTTCTTTGCTCATTTTCGTCAGGTCGGCGGGTTTCTCGGTGGCTTTGGGTGCGTCGCCGGCGTGGCAGCTCACGAGGGCGAGGGCGAGGCTGGCGAGGAGGGAAAGGTGTCGTGGGAGAGCGATCATGATCGGGAAGAGGGAGTGACTGGATTCGGTGCTGGCAAAGATCGGAATGTTAGCGGGGTGCTTTATTCCCGGAGGCGCGGCGGGTCAGTTGACGCGCTTCATGCGTTCGAGGTGGGTGCGTTCGTCGCGCTCGCGTCGGAGCCGCGCGCGCTTGTCGCGCCAGAATTTGGCGAAGCAGACGGCGAAGATGAATCCCGGCACGAGCAGGATGACGCGCTGTTTGTTCGGCAGAAAAATGAACGCGAGAAGGAAAAGGAAACCCGCCAGCCAGGCGAAGGCGGACACGCGGATGGCCATGCCGCGCTCCTCGGGCGTGGCACTCCGTCGCACGCCGAGATGGGTGCGAAAGACGCCGAAAAGCAGCACGGCGAGGATCAGATAGATGGCGATTTTCATCGGGGTCGGAACGCATCATTCGTCCGCGCCGGGATGGGGCGCAAGGCTGGACGGCGTTGACTTTCGGCGGCGTTCCGAGTCCGTTCCCCGGCATGAAGACGCTCTCCCTCCTGCTCCTCGCGCTGACCGCCGCCGCTACGCTTTTCGCCGAAACGGCTAAAGTGGAAACGCTCGCCATCGGAGCTGCCGCGCCGGATTTCAAACTGCCGGGCGTGGATGGAAAGGACTGGTCGCTTGCGGATTTTGCGGAGGCAAAGGCTCTGGTCGTCGTCTTTACGTGCAACCACTGCCCGACGGCGCAGGCGTACGAGGACCGGCTGAAAAAGATCGTGGAGGATTATACGGCGAAGGGCGTGGCCGTGGTCGCGATCTCGCCGAACGATCCGAAATCCGTGCGGCTCGATGAACTCGGCTACAGCGAGCTCGGCGACAGCTTCGACGACATGAAAGTCCGCGCGAAAGCTGCCGCGTTCAACTTCCCCTACCTCTACGACGGCGACAGCGCCGCCGTCTCCCGCGCCTACGGGCCGACGGTCACCCCGCAGACCTTCGTCTTCGATGCCGCGCGCAAGCTCCGCTACGTGGGCCGCATCGACGACAGCGAGCGCCTGCCGCTCGTGAAAACGCAGGATCTCCGCGCCGCGCTCGACGCCGTCCTCGCGGGCCGCGCGCCCGAGCCCGCGCAGACGCCGGCCTTTGGCTGCTCGGTGAAGTGGGCGGGCAAGCAGGAGCAGGTCGCGGCCTTCATGGAGAAGCTCGCGAAGGAGCCGGTGACAGTCGATCTCGTGGATGCAGACGGCCTCGCGGCGCTGCGCAAAGGGGAGGGGACCAAAGTGCGGCTCGTGAACTTCTGGGCCACCTGGTGCGGCCCGTGCGTCGCCGAGTTTCCCGACCTTGTCGAAATCAACCGCATGTATCGCGGCCGCGACTTCGAGTTTGTCTCGGTGTCCGCGAATTTCCCCGACGAGAAAGCGGAGGTGCTGAAGTTTCTCACGAAGCAGCAGGCGTCCAATCGCAACCTGCTGTTTGGCACGACCGACAAATACGCGCTCATCGCCGCCTTCGACAAGACGTGGACCGGTGCGGTGCCGTCCACGGTGCTCCTCAGCGCGAAAGGCGACGTGCTTTACAAACACGAAGGCGAGATCGAGCCGATGGAGTTGAAACGCGAAATCCTGAAAGCCCTCGGGCGCGAGATCAAAAAGTAGGCCTTCCCGATCGTTCCGCCCGGAGCGGCTAGGTGCCGGGCTTTTTCAGCGCGTCGAGTCCGCTGGGCTTCGCGGCCCCGGCGGCGCTCGCACCGGCCGTCGCTTTGCGCAGCGAGCGCTCAAACTCCTGGTCAAACGGGCTGCCGGTGAAGACCAGCGCGCCAGCCGTATCGAAGACGAAGACGCGCGGGATTCCGTTGAAGGCGATCGGGCTGGTGACGCCTTTGGTGATGGTGAAGCTGAGTTTCTTTTGCTTCACGACCTCCTTCACCTCCTCGTCCGTGCCGGCCTGCGAGTGCGCGCCGAAGACGACCATCTTGTCCTTGTAACGCTTCGCGATTTTCTCGATGTCCGGGAGGCTGGCGAGGCACGGCCCGCAGTGAATGCCCCAGGCGTCGATGAGGACGGCTTGGCCCGCGGCGGTCTCGAGGGTGGCCTCAGGACCGGTGATGTATGCGCCGAGCTTGAACTGGCTGAGCTTGGCGGAGGGTGCGGCGTCGGCGGCCTGCAGGGAGATGGCGGCGACGAGAAGGGTGACGGCGGAGAGGAGCGCTTTCATGACCGGCGGAGCGTAGGGGGCCGGAGGGGCGGAGCAAGGCGCAGCTTCTTGCCGTCTGGCACTCAAAACGCTAGGTAGGCCCGCGTCCGATGCGAAACATTTCCGTTTTCAAAGCTTCAGCCCTTCCGCCACCACCTCTCGCGGAAACGAAAATCATGCCGCTGCGACTCGTGGATGCGCCACCTGCCACGGAGCATCAAGAGCAAGCCGGGTCGGCACCGATCGTGGCCTTGGAAATGGTGCAGCTCAAGGCGGAGTACGAAAGGCAACTCGCCGGGATGGCCGCGGCGGGCGAGGCAGCAGCGGCGGAAATCGCCGCTCTCCGCCGGGAACGCGCCGGCCATCTGGAACAGGTCGCCCAGGAGCGCCGCGTGGCTGCGGAGTTCAGTAAGAAGCTTTCTGTGAGCCAAAAGGACCTCGAAGCAGCCACGGCTGCCTCGGCGGTGCTCCAGACCGAGCGGGATCGGGCGATTGCCCACCTGGCTGCGCTCCAGCTCAGTCGTGAAAAGGTCGCCGACGGCCTGGGCCGGAGTGACCAGGCAGAGTGGGAGCACCGAGTCACCAGCCAGTTTGAGGAGGACATCGAATCGTATCGGAAGCGCATTCGGACGCTCCTCGCCGAACGGGATGCGCTGCGCATCAAGCAGGAAAAAATGAGCGCCCGCCTGGCTGAGCTTTCCGCAGTCGCCGGACACATTGGCTGACCGCTTCCGCTTGGGAAACATTGAGCTGTGGCGGGTCGGATTTTCCGGGTCGCGGCGTGGGCGCGGTGAGGAATTGACCTTCTCCAGAGGCGTGGAACTTGCGGCGGCTGAGGATGAAATCTATCCTCCCGCACTTTGTTCCGCGCCGTCTTCCCGTTCCCTCTTGCTTAGCCTCCCGCGCCCTTGAAATCCTTCCATCGTTCCTCCCCCGCGCTTATCGCGCTCGCACTCGGGGCGCTGTTCTTGGGGGCGTGGCTGCGGCAGTCGGAAAGGGCGGAGACGGCACGACGTGGTGTGATCGCGGGGGCGCAGTCGGAGCCCCTCGCGGGGGAAATGGACAACTTGGCTAACGAAAACGGCTCTTCCCCGCAGCCCGCTAGAGATGCCACTCCATGGCAATTGCCGAGGCCGGCAGTGGATCGGCAGGCGGAGATCCCTGAATTTGCGCGTTTCAACGAATGGGCGGCGCGGTACCTGGCTGCGGTGCCCACGGATCGCCCGGCGCTGATCGCGGAAGGCCAACCGCTCGCGACGGCCCGTCGCACGGTGCTCGCGGGCATGATCCCCGCCGATCCGCGCCGGGCGCTGGAAAATGCGGTGCCGATGGTGGTGCGGCAGCGGCTTCCGGCTGAGATCGTGGCGCTGCTCGAGGCGCGCGTGAGTGCGCGGGGATTTTTCGGCGTGCTCGGCGTGGTGGGTGCGCCCGAGGGTGAAGCCCCGGTGCGGCGCGAGGTGCGGCTGGATGACGGCATCCGGTATCGCGCGTTTGTCTTCGGACGGCGTGCCGCGCAAAAGACGACCGCATCGATTTCCGTCAGCGGCATCGCCGTGGACCGGGCACTGGCGCTGGATGAGCGGCCGTTGCGCGTCTTGGAAAAAGGCGAGGTGCCGGACGCGGCGACACCAGTCGTCGAGACGTGCCCTGTCTCGGGCAAATCAACGGCGGTGACACGCGCCGACGGTGCGCTGCCTCCGATCACCGAGGAGACGCCAGCCGTCGAAATTGCGGGCACCGTCCATTATCTCTGCACCGGCGGACACATCGAGGCTGTCGAGGCGCAGCTTGTCGCCGGCGAGGGCGTGAGTGGCGGCGCGGCGAAGCCGGCAACGACCATCCCCAGCACGCAGAGCACCGGCGTGCGCTCGCTCCTTTACATGCGCCTGGCTTTTCCCGAATCGAATCGCGAACCGCAGACCGAAACCGCGGCCTACGAGATGATGCGGCAGGTCAACGACTGGTTCGTGGAGAACAGTTTCGGCAATGTCTATATCGTCACCACCGTCGCACCGCTGATCGTCCTGCCGCGCACGGAGGCGTGGTACAATGGTGGTGGCGGCGACGAATACGACGTGCGCTCCGACGCGCAGGCGGTGGCGCGGCAGATGGGCTACGACACCAGTTCCTACGACCTCGACATCGTCGCCTACACGGGCGGACCCGGCGGCTTCGGTGGGCTCGGGTACGTGGGGGGAAAAGGCACCTGGCTAAAGAGCCTCAGCGTCGGCGTGGCCTGCCATGAGCTCGGGCACAACTTCGGTGTGTGGCATGCGAACTACTGGAACACGAGCGGCGCGTCGGTCATCGGCGCGGGCTCCAATTCCGAATACGGAAACAGCTACGACACGATGGGCAGCGCGAGCGCGGGCGATTTGCATTTCAACGCCAACTTCAAGGCGCAGCTCAACTGGCTGCCCTCGCAGAGCTTTGTGCACAACGTGACGGCGAGCGGGATGTACCGCATCTTCGCCTTTGACCAGGCGCGGCTCGATCCGGCGAACCGTTACGCGCTGAAGATCGCGAAGGACAGCGACCGCGAGTATTGGGCGGAGTTTCGGCAGAAATCGCTGGGCAGTAACAAGTGGACGAAGGACGGCATCCTCCTCAATTGGAGCCCGTGGGTGAGCAGCGCCAACGGGACGCATCTCCTCGATACGACGCCTGGCAGCCCGGATGACAAAACCGACGCGGCGGTCGTGATCGGGCGGACCTATTCGGATTTCGGATCGGGCATCCATATCACGCCGATGGGCAAGGGCGGCACCACGCCGGAGTCGATGGATGTCGTGGTGAATCTCGGGAGTTTTCCGACAAACGGCGCGCCGAGCCTCGCCGTGAGCGCCAGTGCCAGCGCGGTCGCGACGGGCGTCGCGGTCAGTTTCGCCGCCGCCGCTGCGGACCCCGATGGCGATACGCTGAGCTACGCCTGGGACTTCGGCGACAAGACCTTCAGCAACACCAACTCGCCCGCCGTTTCCAAGTCCTGGAGCACCGCGGGCGACTACACGGTGCGCTGTGTTGCGTCGGACATGAAGGGTGGTGCGACGAGCCGCGCGCTAGTCGTGCGCGTCGGGTCGGCCGCCACATTCCGCGCGAGCGGCGTGATCACGCAAGGTGGCCAGGCGCTCGCAAATGTCCGCGTCCACAACGGCCTCACGGGCACGAGCTATCGCGGCAGCTTTACGAACAGCGACGGCAGCTACGTCATCTCGGGACTGGCCACCGGCAGTTACACCTTTGGCGCGGCGCTCGCCGGCTACACCTTTGCGGCGACGGGTTTCACGAATCCGCTGAGCGTGGGCGCGGATGTGAGCGGCGCGAATTTCACAGCCTCATCCTCGGCGACGGTCACGCTCGCTGTGACGGACGCGGACTGCGTGGAGGGGACGACGAATCCCGGCAAGTTCACGCTCACCCGCACCGGCTCCACGGCGAGTGCGCTGACCGTGAATTTTTTCTACCCGTCCGGCTCCGCATCGAAGGGCAGCGACTACACGCTCGCGCCCGATCTCGTCTCGGCAAGCCCGGTTTATACAGCCACGATTTCGGCGGGGCAGACGACGCGCGATCTCGTCGTGACGGCGACGGACGACACCACCGCGGAAGGCCCGGAAACCGCGCGCCTGGAGCTGATCCCAGGGTCCGGCTACGTCATCGCCGGGCAGGAGATCGCCACCCTCATCATTCAGGACAACGACACGACCAAGCCCGTCGTGAGCTTGAAAGTGACGGACGCGACCGCAGGCGAGACGGGCGATCCCGCAGCTTTTCTCGTCTCGCGCACGGGTGCCACGACGAGCGCGCTAACCGTGGTTTTTGCCGTCACCGGAACCGCCGCCAGCGGCAGTGACTACCCTTCCATCGGCACGCAGGTCGTGATCCCCGCCGGAGCCTCGTCCACGCTGCTGACGATCACCCCGATCAACGACGCCGCGGTCGAAGGCACGGAAACCGTGACTGTCACTTTGAGCACCAACGCGAACTACATCCGCGCCCCGAGCAGCGCGGATTACGCGGGCACGGTCAACCTTCTCGACGACGACATCGCCACCGTCACCGTCGCCGCCGCGGACGCCGCGGCCGCCGAGGCGGGCAGCGATCCCGGCGTTTTCGTCATCACGCGCACCGGCAGCACGAGCCAGCCGCTGACCGTGAATTACGCGCTCTCCGGCAGCGCGCATCAGGGCGTGGATTACTTGCCGCTGCCCGGCGTGCTCACGATCCCCGCAGGCTCCAGCGTCGGCAGCGTCACGATCACGCCCCTCGACGACACCCTCGGCGAACCCGCGCAGACGGCAGTCCTGCAGCTCCGCGGAGGCATCGCCTACGTCGCCGGAAATCCCGCGCTGGCGACCGTCACGATCACCGACAATAACGACCCGCCAATCGTCACCATCGGCGTCAGTGACGGCGTGGCCGGTGAGCCGGCAGATCCGGGCAAGTTCAAATTCACCACCACCGGCTCGGGGACGGGAAACATCACCGTCAACTACACCGTCACCGGCACCGCGACACCTGGCACCGATTACCCCGCGCTCTCCGGCGCGCTCAGCATCGGGCGCAATACGACCGCGGAAATCACCGTGACACCGCTCGAAGATTCCGAACTCGAAAGCTCCGAAACCGTGACCGTCACCATCGCCCCGGACCCGGCCTACACCACGCATCTCGATCTGGCGGCGACCATCAACTTGAAAGACGACGATCAGCCAATCGCCAACGTCACGCCGACCAACGACCCCTTCAGCGAGGCCGGCGGCACGGGAAAATTCTGGCTCTCCCGCACTGGCGCAACCACCAGCGCTCTCGTCATCAACTACATCCTCGGCGGGACCGCCACGAACGGCGCGGACTACAGCGCTCTCTCCGGCACGGTGACGATTCCCGCGGCGAGCGCCGGCGTCTCCGTGGACATCACGCCGATCAACGACACGCTCGCCGAGGGCACCGAGACGATCATCGTCACGCTCGCGCCGGGCGCGTACGGAATCGGCATCGGCAGCGCGACGCTCGACCTGGCCGACAATGAGACGCCGGGCGTGCAGGTGAAATTTGCGAGCGCCTCCGCGAGTGGCAGCGAGGGTATCGGTGAAGTCGGGGTCTCGGTCGTTCTCACCGGCGCTTCCCCGGATCCCGTGACCGTGGGATACATCCTCGGCGGCGGCAGCGCGCTCGCCGGGATCGACTACCAGCTCACGGCGGGCATGCTTGTTTTCGCGCCGGGAGAAATCGCCAAAACCATCCCGCTCACGATCCTCGATGACAGCTTCCTCGAGCCCAGCCAGACCGTGCTGATCAAACTCCAAAACGCGAACGGCGCAGCGCTCGGCACGAGCACCCACACTTACACGATCACCGAGAACGACTCCGCCCCGACGCCGACCGTGGGCTTTTACGCCGCCACCTCCAGCGCGCTCGAATCAGCCGGCTCCGCGCCCCTCGTTGTCACCCTCAGCGCCGCGCAGGCAGGTGCCGTCACTATCGATTACGCAGTCACGGGCGGGACCGCCACGAGCGGCGCGGACTACGCGATCAGCAGTGGCACGCTCACCTTCGCCGCGGGTGCCACAGCGATGCTGCTCCCGAACACCATCGTCAATGACACCGCCATCGAATCCGGCGAAACCGTCATCCTCACGTTGAGCAATCCCGCCTCCGCAGACCTCGGCGCGACGGCCGCGCACACCCTCACCATTTCGGACAACGATACCAACACCGTGACCCTCGCCGCGACCACCCCCATGGTGCTCGAATCCAGCCCTGGCGCGGGCGTCGTCACGCTCACCCGCACAGGCAGCACCACCGCCGCGCTGACCGTCACTCTCGCCCTCGGCGGCACCGCCACGAATGGCGCGGACTACCAAATCGTCGCCACCACCGCCACGATCAGCGCCGGCCAGGCGACCGCGACCATTCAGGTCAAACCCATCGACGACACGCTCGTGCAGGGCGACGAAACCGCCGTGCTCACGCTCGCCGCCGGAGCTTACACGATCGGCGCCGCGAACAGCGCGACCGTCACCATCCTCGAAGACGAAGCCCTCGTTTCCGTCGCCGCCAGCCAACCCTCCACCGCCGAGTCCGGCGCCTCGTCCGGCGTCTTCCGTTTCACCCGCACCGGCCCGACCTCCAACGCTCTGACCGTGCGCTTCGCGACCAGCGGCACCGCCGCCAGCGGCACGGACTACACCGCCCCCGGCACGAGCTTCGTCATCCCCGCGGGAGAAAGCGCCGCAACCCTGAACGTCACGCCCATCACCGACTCGCTCAGCGAAGGCAGCGAGACCGCGCAGCTCACGCTCACGCCCGATCCCGCCTATCTCCTCGGCTCCCCGATCACCGCCGCCGTCACGATCGCCGACTCGCCGATGGACATCTGGCGGAGCCAGGCGTTCGGTGCTTTGGCCAATGACCCGGCGAGTTCCGGCGACTTCATCGACATTGACGGCGACGGCTTGAACACCGTCCTCGAATACGCCACCAACCGCGACGCCCTCTCACCCGACGCGCCGCCCGTTCTCGCCGTCGAACCCGGCTTCCTCTCGCTCACCTACCGCCGCAACCTCGCCGCCACCGATCTCGATTTCATGATTGAGGGAAAAACCGACCTTGTTCAGACGTGGCAGTCCGCCAGCGTGACCGAGGAAATCATCTCCGACAATGGCACCACGCGGGTCATCAAAGCCACGGTCCCGACCGCCGGCGAATCGTCCCACTTCCTCCGCATGAAAGTCACCCGCCACTAACCGCGACCACCAGAAGTGGCGCATCTCCGGGCATCTCGTGTAGCTTTTGCCGCCTATGAAATTCCGACGCTGGTTTCCGTTCGTCCTCCTCTGCTGGCTCGCGCTGTGCGGTTGCGCAAAAGCGGAAGACACCAAAAAAGTGGGAGCCGCGACGCTCTCGCTGGTGGCGGACACCGCGGCGGTGGAGGCGGGGAAGCCGTTCATGGCAGGGGTGCGGTTCGAGATCGATCCGACGTGGTATATCTATTGGCAGTTCGTGGGCGACATCGGCATGGCGACGAGCGTGGAGTGGGAGCTGCCGGCGGGGTTCAAAGCCGGGCCCTTGCAATGGCCGATGCCGGTGAGGCATGAGGCGCCGGGCGATTTTCTGAATTACGTCTATGAGGGCGGGACGATGCTCTTCGCCGAAATCACGCCACCCGCCGCGCTGCCCGCCGGGCCGCTCACGATCAAGGCGAAGGTCAGATGGCAGATGTGCGATCCGCGGCAGTGTGTGCCCGGCGATGCGGAGCTGGCGCTGCCGATCGAGGCTGGGGCTGCATCGGCGGCGAATGCGGAGCTGTTTGGGAAATGGAAGGCGCAGTTGCCGCGCGAAGGTGACGCGCCGTTTCCGGTGAAGTGGGATCGGAGCAAAGCGGATGCTTTTTCGCTGCGCCTCGAGGGGCTGGGGAAGGAGTACAAGGCGGAGTTTTATCCGCTGCCGCCGGCGGGTGCGAAGCCGGATCACCCGAAGCCCGGCGAGGTCGCGGCGGATGGCTCGCGGACGATCACTTTCCCGATCGCCGAGGGCGGTGCACCGAATCTTCCGTGGCGCGGCGTGCTCGCGATCTCGAAGGAGGGTGAGCCGCGCCAAGGCTGGCTGATCGCGCCGCCGGCGACGGAGACGGCCGCCGCACCCGGTGCGCAGACCGTCGCAAAAGCCGATGGCAGCTTGATCTGGAAGCTGCTCGTCGCGTTTCTCGGCGGGCTGATCATGAATGTGATGCCGTGCGTGCTGCCGGTCATCGCGTTGAAAATCTTCGGTTTCGTGGGGCAGGCGGGGCAGGAGCCTGCGCGCGTTTTCCGGCTCGGTCTGGCTTTCATCGCCGGGGTCTTCGTGTTTTTTCTCGGCCTCGCGGCGGCGGTCGCCCGGTTGAAGCTGGCGTTCAACTGGGGTTACCAGTTGCAGAATCCCTATCTGCTCGCCGGGATGATCGCGCTCGTCTTCGTTTTCGCCCTTAATCTGCTCGGGGTTTTCGAGGTGGCGCTCGGCGGTGGCACGACCTCGAAGCTCAGCGAGCTCTCCAGGCGCGAAGGCTACGGGGGCGCGTTTTTGCACGGCCTTTTCACGACGCTCCTCGGCACGTCCTGCACCGCGCCTTTTCTCGCGACCAGCCTGAGCTTCGCGACCACGCAATCGACGCCCGTCATCTTCCTGCTCTTCCTCGCCATCGCCGCGGGCATGAGCCTGCCTTACTTCCTGCTCACCGCGCACCCCGCGTGGCTGCGCTTCGTGCCGAAGCCGGGAATGTGGATGGAGCGCGTGAAGCAAGGCATGGGTTTTTTCATGCTCGCCGTGGCGGTGTGGCTTTTCACCGTGCTCGCGTTCCGTGGAGCCGCCGCGGTCACGGGGATGAGCTGGTTCCTGCTCGCCCTGGGGCTGGCGTGCTGGCTTTTCGGCACGGTCCGCGAGTCGCGCGCCGCCCGGGTCGGGATCGCGCTCCTGCCGGTGGCTGCGTATTTTCTCTTCCTCGATGGAAAGCTCGCCGTGGCAGGTGTCGGCGCAAGCACCGGTCAGCGTTGGAAGACCGGGAGCATCGAGTGGACGGACTACTCCGATGAGCGGCTCGCGGAAGCGCGTAAGGCCGGAAGCGCGGTCTTTATCGATTTCACCGCAGAATGGTGCCTGAACTGCAAAGCCTTCGAGCGGCTCGTCCTCGCGACCCAGCCGGTCGGGGAAAAATTCCGCGAGAAGAAGATCGTCGCGCTGCGAGCCGACTGGACGAACACGGACGACCCCGTCGTCACCCGTGCGCTGAAGAGTTTCGGACGCGTGGGCGTGCCCCTGTACGTGCTCTACCGCCCCGGAGAAGCAGAGCCAGTATTGCTCGACGTCATCACGCCAGGCGCCCTGATCGAGGAGCTCGACCGCATCAAAAACTGAGGCCCGCGCTTTCCCCGGAATAAACCCGCGGCATCCGCCGTCCCAGCCCCACCGCATCCTCCCAAGACCACTTTTTGCCGGCTTCCATCCGAATGTCTCGGAACCGGGAGCAGGCAGGAAACCAGAAACAAACCAAACACAAAACAGAACCATGAAACGTCAATCCACCACCAAAGCGCTGCTCGCCGGCGCTGCCATCGCCGGAATTCTTTCCGGCGGCATCGTCGCGAAAGTCAACGCTGCGACTTCCGTGAAATCCGACAAGTCCATGACCTCGGCCGGCGTCCTCGCCGACGACAAGAAGCCCGACCCCGACCACGGCTGCGCCGGAAAGAACACCTGCAAAGGCAAGGGCGGCTGCAAGTCCGGCGACGGCGGCTGCGCCGGCAAGAACACCTGCAAAGGCAAAGGCGGCTGCGCGATCAAGGACGGCAAGCCCGTCCATCCCGCGAAGTAAGCTACTGCGAAACTCCGGGGCTCCGGCCATCCGTGGCCGGAGCCCTCTTCGTTGGGAAATCCGAAATCCGAATATCGAAATCCGAAACAAATTCGAAATGATGGAAATCGGAAAAAGGAAAACGGTCCCGTTGCGCGGCTCCCCCGTTTCTATCATTTTTCATTTGCCGACTTTTTGAATTTGTTTCGGATTTCGATATTCGGATTTCGAATTTTTCCCCAATGCCCGCCAACCGCTTCAACGCCCACACCGCCTACGGCATCGGCCTCGGCCTGCGCATCCCGCACTACGCCCACATCCTCGAGAAAAAGCCGCTCGTCGATTGGTTCGAGATCATTTCCGAAAACTATATGATCGATGCGGGCCGCCCGCTCCACATCCTCGACCAGATCCTTGAGCAATACCGCGTGGTCCAGCACGGCGTCTCGATGTACTTCGGCAACGCCGCGCGCCCGAACCGCGATCACCTCCGCAAGCTCAAGCGCCTGACCAAGCGCACGCAGACGCCGTGGATCAGCGATCACCTGTGCTGGGGCAGCGTCGATGGCCGCTACACGCACGATCTTTTGCCCATGCCGTACACCTGGGAAGCCGTCGAGACCACCGCGCGCAATATCCGCGAGGTGCAGGACTTTTTGGAGATCCCCGTCGCCGTGGAAAATGTCAGCAGCTACGTCGAGTTCCACGTTTCCGAGATGACGGAGTGGGAATTTCTCAGCGAAGTCGTCGAGCGCGCGGACTGCGGAATCCTGCTCGATGTGAACAACATCTACGTCTCCTCAAAAAATCACGGATTCGATCCCTACGAGTATCTCGACGCCGTCCCGCACGATCGCGTCGCGCAGATGCACATCGCCGGGCACACGAAGTTCGAGCGCTACATCCTCGACACGCACGACCATCCGGTGCTCGACCCCGTCTGGAAAATGTATGCGCACGCCACGAAGCTCGCCGGCCGCACCGCCACGCTCCTCGAATGGGACGACCGGATTCCCAGTTTCGACGAAGTGCATCGCGAAGCGCTCAAGGCGAACACCTTTCTCCCCGATGCCAAAAGCCTCGCCGCGTAATCCGGCGACGCTCGCCGATGTGCAGCGGCTGATGGCGGAGGCGGTGATGCGCCCGCTGCGGAGCGACGAGGGCATGCAGACCGCGTGGAAGGACGGCTCGCCCGCCGCGGATGTCGCGGCGCGGATCATCAAGCCCAACGACCGGCTGTCGTCCTTCGAGCGGCTTCAAATCTACAACCAGCAATACTGGTGGAGGCTGCTCGGTTCTTTCGCCGAAGACTTTCGCGCGCTCCGTGCCGTCGTCGGCAATCGGAAATTCGACAAGCTCGCCGTCGCCTACCTGGAAAGCTGCGGCTCCACGACTTGGACGATGCGCGATCTGGGCCGGCAGCTCGAAAGCTTCCTCCGCGCCCATCCCGAACTCACCGCGCCGCACGGGCAACTCGCGCTGGATGTGGTGCGCGTGGAATGGGCGCGCGTCATCGCTTTCGACGAACCCGGCAAGTCCGTGCTCCAGCCGGAGAAGATCGCCGCCGTCTCGCCCGACCGCCTGCGGATCGGCCTCCAGCCTTACCTCACGCTGCTGGAGCTCGCGCACCCCGTGGACGAGCTGCTCCGCAAATTCAAGGAAAGCCAGATCGAGACCGGCGCCTTTAGCAACGCCGTCTCCGCCACCGTCACGCGCCGCCGCTCCCGCATCGCCGCGCGCCCGGCCCGCCGGCCCGTCCATCTCGCGGTGCATCGCCACGAGCTGGCCGTCTATTACAAGCGCCTCGAACCCGAAGCCTACCGCCTGCTCTGCGCCCTCCGCGACGGGGCGACGCTCGCCGACGCCTGCGAGCGCACCTTTGCCGGATCGCAGGATCTGCCAGCGGCCAGCGCCGGGAAAATCCAGCAGTGGTTCGCAAACTGGATGCACCTCGGCTGGCTCTGCCGCAATCGTTGACCGTCCGCCAATCGCCAACTATCGAAGCTCCTCCAATGGCCGGGAAATCGAAGAACAAATTGGCGCCAGCTTCGCCGACCAAGACATCCTGGAGGCGCCTGGCGATTATCGGCATCGCCATTTGTGCAGGCATTTGGGTGATGAAAACAGTGCTGCCCGCCAAAGCGGCGTCTGCATCCGGTCCACTACCCGCGGGGTTTGGCGAAACGGTCGCGAACGCCGCCAAACCACCGGGAGCGGCGCCCGAGGGCATGGTCTGGATTCCCGGCGGCGAGTTTTCCATGGGCTCGAACGACCCCACTTC
>Ga0105044_10008059_pt1 | contig 14503 bp, 5 predicted proteins | sample MAT01_FD_78092 | JGI IMG/M metagenome (GOLD analysis project Ga0105044, IMG submission 78092) | Freshwater microbial communities from Lake Fryxell liftoff mats and glacier meltwater in Antarctica - MAT-01 | ecosystem: Environmental > Aquatic > Freshwater > Ice > Liftoff microbial mat | place...
CCCAACGGTGGATGCGACGCCGGTGGTTTGCGGAGTGGATGAATACGCCGAGATCCTATGGGTCTTGCATCGCAATGGAACCATCGCGGTCTACTCGATTGCTTCTGGGACACTTTTGAACCGGTATGCACCAGGAACGGGAAACACATCGGAAAGCTCTGTCGCCGTGCAATGCTGTGCCGTGGCCGATAATGACGCGAGCTTGATGGCAGGTTATAGCGACGGGACGGTTCGGCCCATCGTGTTATCGCTGAAGGTGGAATTCAAGAAACTCGGAGATATGCCGGCGAGCGTTACTGAAGAGATCAAGACGGGCCTAGCTTTGGCCGACGGAGCCATTTATCGCGTTATGCCTAGTGGCTTGATTCGTGTCCTTTCCGTTGGCGATGTGGTGTTTCATCAACCCATAGCTGTGTTTAAAAAGCCGATCGTTTGCGTCGATTGGCGCAATCCGCAAGTGGCGTCCAGTTTCGATGATTCGCAATCCTGGGCGTGGGGTGCCAGCGATGGCGAATCTGTGGCACTGGGTACTGTCGAAAACAAAGCCAATGCATTTTCAGGAGCGGTAACGCAAGAAACCAAAGTCTGGAAACACAGCCCAGCGGCGTCGAAAAACTTTGTACCGATCCAAGGCCTGATGGTCGGTGCCCGCTCTGAGCACCTGCAGTCGATCGATAACAAAGGTAAAGTGGTGGTGTGGACTCCAACGGAAGGAGAGTTGTTGAGCGCTGGCTTATCTCATACATCGCTGGCTGGCACAGAAAGCAAGACGACTTGCACGGTACCACTTCTAGGCCGGACGACACTGATGATCGGCAGCGAGTCTGGTCACATCGAGAGTGTTGCGACGACAGCCAGGACGACGGGGCAAGAGTTGCAATCCATCCACCAGTTTGGCGGTCGTGATGGACCTGTGTCGGATCTGATTGCGTCACCCGAAAGCCGCATCGTTGCAGCCCAATTCCGATCCGGAAAAGGAGCAGCTTACTACGTCCCAACCAATCGCGAGTTGGTTTCCTGGTCGCTCCCCTCGGATAGCAAGCCGATGACGGAATCAACCTTCTTTCGCGCTCGTATATTTTTTTCTGCCAACGCGGCTTGCGTGGGGTTTTTGAACCGGGACCGAGTGGATATCTGGCGATTGCAGATTCCGTTTCCTGAAGCTTCGATCAGTTCGTTCTTTCGCCCGGTCTGGTACGAAGGATATGAATCCCCTCAGCACATTTGGCAAAGCAGTACGGGGAACGTCGAGGGAGAATACAAGTTTGGATTCTTGCCTTTGATCTTCGGAACGCTCAAGGCCACATTCTTCTCGATGTTGATCGGAGCACCGATCGCGTTGTTGGCTGCCATCTATGGTAGTGAGTTCATGAGCCGACGTTGGCGAGCCAGGGTCAAACCATTCATCGAACTGATGGCGAGTGTGCCAAGTGTGGTTTTGGGGTTCATAGGAGCCTTGGTATTAGCGCCCTTGCTTCGGGATAACCTCATGGCAACGCTTCTATCTGTGATAGTGGTCCTTTTTCTTTTTTTACTTGCAGCGCACCTGTGGTTGATAATTCCTGGGAATCTGGCAATTCGGCTTCGGCGATGGCGGTTGCCGCTATTGTTTTTGCTCATTCCGATCGGGCTAGTCATTTCTTCATTCTTGGCTGCCCCTTTGGAGTTATGGCTTTTTCAGGAAGGCATCGTGCAGTGGCTTTCGGCCAACGAGGGCTCGGGATGGTCGGGTTGGTTTTGTTTGGGCCTGCTGCCAGCAGCTTTTGTAATCGCATGGCTCGTAGCAGGTCCCCTTAGTCCATTCATGCAGAACTATGCTCGTCGAATGACTATAGCTAGGTTTTCTTATGTCAACTTAGGTATCTTTATTGTGGCCACGGTTGCGACTTTGGTTCTTTCGGCTGTCGCAGCATCGACATTAGGGTTTTTCGGCTTGGATCCACGGGGGTCGCTCCTGGGCCCCTACCAAGAACGAAATGCTTTGTTGGTCGGTTCCATTTTGGGATTCGCCATCATCCCGTTGATTTACACCATTGCGGAAGACGCGCTGCAGTCCGTACCAGAACACTTGCGCAGCGCTTCGCTGGGCTGTGGGGCAACCACCTGGCAGACCACCTTTCGCGTTGTCATTCCAACGGCGATGAGCGGCATTTTCAGTGCCCTCATGATCGGATTCGGCCGAGCTGTGGGGGAGACCATGATCGTTTTGATGGCAGCTGGGAACACTCCGGTGATGGACATCAATCCGATGAATGGCTACCGCACGTTGTCTGCAACGCTCGCAACCGAGTTGCCTGAAGCTGCGCGTGGCTCGACGCACTACCATGCTCTTTTTCTAGCTGCCTTTTTGCTGTTTTGCTTTACGCTCGTCGCGAACACCATTGCGGAGGTAGTCCGATTGCGATTTCGCAAGCGAGCGTACCAGCTATGAAGATCCATCCGCGTTCCCAAGCAACCGGGCAAACCCTCATTTCGCAAGGTGAGCCCATGGTTTGGCTCTCTGGCGGCATGTTCGCCATCGCGTGCAGCATGATCATCGCCTTGCTCGGACTCATTCTTTACAAAGGACTGGCAACCCATTGGCAACGTCCTTTCGCAATGTATCCGTTGCTGAACGGCGAAATGGAAGCGGGCGAACTTCAATACGAACAACCCTACAACATCAATCGACAAGCGTTCTCTCAGCTCGACGCCCAGAGCATCGCCAAGGCCGAAGCGGTCTTGGCAGGTCGTGACCAGGCGGAATCGACTCAGCTCTATTTGCGAACGGGTAACTACGATGTCACGAATCGCCACTTTGCTTTCGTTCCCGAAGTCACGATCAATACCGCTGGATCGAAATCCAACAATGCCTACCGGCCCGAAGAAGTGTGGCTGCTGGAAAGACGAGAATGGGGAGTGCTTTATGGATTCCCCGTTCGATTGGAACAAAAGTATGCACCGGAGTTGTTCGCTGAGTACGCGAAGCTAAAGGTCCTCTTCGACAACTTGGCGAGTCTGACCGCCGCAAACGGTGCCCCCGCTGCCCAGTCCCCCGCTGAGGTCGGCGTTGAACTGAGTGACTCTCTCGAGAAATTGGCAACCGAGCTGCGAAAAAACTGGGGGGCAACCCTCGTCGGTGGCCCAGCCCTCGTCGGTGGCCAGCCATCGAGCGATCTCGTCCATACAGTTGCGGTTCCCGAGCTATTGCGGAGTGCGGTGGAGGCATCTCTGAGTAAGCAGATAACCATCCGAGCGAAAATCGAATCGGCGAAACGGACGCTTGGCCGATTCGACCACAGGCTGTCTGCAGCGAGAGTAGAAGTTCGCAGAGCAGAGTTGCGGGACGAAACCGACCTGCAAGCCATCGCGGACGAAGCCACACAAACAGCGACAGGTCAGGGGATCGCGGAGGCGATGTGGCAGGACATGGCGGACTCTTTGGCGATTTGGAAGAAACGAGTTCCGACAACCTCCAAACTACCTCGATCGCTGGAGCAGTTCGAGCGCCAGGGCAAAGCGTTACACGAAGCTGAGCTAGTACCCTTCGCCGAATCCATTGCCGCGATTGAAACTCAGATGGATACGATACCTACGGTTTCCAAACGAGCGGTCGCCGCCTTGATCGCGACAGTCCGTTCGGTCTCAAAGCAACAGTACTCACTCAATCTCGAAATCGCTCGCTTGGAAGAGCAGCTGAGATCGGATGTCGTGACCTTTCAAGTACCCATGTTGGATTGGATTGGCGAGTTGGATTGGACTGCGTCGATCGAAACGGTGGGAGCAGCGGATCTGGCAATGGTCATCGGTGTAGACGAGGAGCAATTGCAAGCGAATTCTGTCGGTCTTACTGCACTGAGCCCTACGCAATCGTTGGCGGTTTTGGACCTCAAGGCTGGCAAAAAACGACTGTGGTTGTCTGTTGACGCATCGAAAAAATCGATTCGAGTAGCGACACTTCGAGAAACCAGTGTTCTGGTATCGGATATCGTCAGATTGGTCGAACCCAATCGATTGAGTCTGATGGGCAAGCTCAATCTCTATGCTATTCGTTGGTTGGAGTTCTTGTTTGGACAGCCGCGTGAAGGCGGGATCGAGGGTGGTTTCTTTCCGGCGATTTGGGGCACGATTGTGATGACACTGATTATGTCGATTGCAGTTATGCCCTTTGGAGTGATCGCGGCCCTCTACATGAGAGAGTACGCCAAGAGCGGATGGGTATTGAGCATGATTCGAATCAGCATTAACAATTTGGCAGGGGTACCAAGCATTGTTTATGGAGTCTTCGGCTTGGCATTCTTTTGTTACACGATTGGCGGCTACATTGACGGCGGCCCAGTAAAAGCTGGATTCACGCCCTGGCCAACCGGTCGTTGGTTTGTCGCCCTGGCTGTCACTGCCATCTCCGGTACCGCAGCCTTCTTTCTGGCGGCGATAGCCTCAGGGTCTCCCGCGCAGTCAACGCGTCTACGACGGCGGATCGCAAGCTTTGGTGGTTTGTTTTGGTTCCTCTGCTTGATGGGTGTTGTTTGCTTGTTGGCAAAGTCCCCCTTCTTCGATGGCTTTTACGAAGCTTCGCTACCCAATCCGACCTTTGGCAAAGGATGCTTGCTGTGGGCCGCGTGTACGCTCGCGCTTTTGACGCTGCCGGTGGTCATAGTTGCCACCGAAGAAGCGCTGGCGGCCGTACCCAATTCGCTACGCGAGGGCTCATATGCATGTGGAGCAGGGAAATGGCAAACGTTACAAAGGATCGTGTTGCCATACGCTAGACCCGGGATCATCACAGGATTTATCTTGGCGATGGCCCGGGGAGCGGGTGAAGTAGCACCGATGATGCTCGTCGGAGCTATTCCTTTGGTCACCGAATTGCCGCTGGACAGCGAGTTTCCATTCCTCCACGGTTCGCGTTCCTTCATGCATCTGGGCTTCCAGATATACTCGTTGGGATTCCAAAGCCAGAATAGTGAAGCAGCCAAGCCGATGGTCTTTACGGCTGCCCTGCTACTGCTGACGATTATAAGTTTGTTGAATGTAACCGCGATCTGGCTGAGAGCTAGATTGCGCAAGAGATTCCAAAGCAGCCAATTCTAGATTAGCACCTATTGCATTTATGGACAGATTAAAAGCCATCGCTGACGGCCGACGGGTTGATTCGGTTCTGCACGACGAAGTGCTAGAGGCCGAACCCGTGTTGAAGATCGAAGGCTTCAACCTCTTTTACGGCCGCAAGCAGGCGCTGCACAACGTGTCGATGCCGATCGCGAAAGGCAAAGTGACTGCGCTTATTGGGCCGAGCGGTTGCGGCAAATCAACGTTGTTGCGCAGTGTCAATCGCATGAACGACTTGATCGATTCCGTTCGTATTGAAGGAGATATGTTGCTGGCGGGTGAGTCCATCTTTGCTCCCGGAGTGGATGTAATCCAGTTGCGGAAAAGGATGGGCATGGTCTTTCAGAAGCCGAACCCTTTCCCGATGAGCATCTTCGAGAATGTGGTCTATCCGCTTCGGATCGACGGGGAACGGAACAGAAAGCGACTGATGCAAGTCTGCGAACAATCTCTCCGAGGGGCCGCCCTCTGGGAGGAGGTCAAGGACCGACTCCATGAAAGTGGACTGGGACTTTCGGGTGGCCAGCAACAACGGTTGTGTATCGCTCGAGCGATCGCAAGCGATCCGGAGGTGCTGCTGCTGGACGAACCCTGTTCCGCTTTGGATCCACTGGCCACCGGGAAAATCGAGGATCTGATAGAACGATTGAAGGGGGACTATTCTATTCTGATCGTCACTCACAACATGCAACAGGCGTCCCGTATCAGCGACTTCACCGCATTCATGTATTTAGGCCGCCTCGTCGAACTGGGACTAACCTCGCGTATTTTCACCAAACCAAAGCTCAAGGAAACCGAAGACTATATCACTGGCCGCTTTGGTTAATCACTGGCCACTTTGGTTAATCACTGGTCGCTTTGTTGAAAAGCGAGCGGCTCGCCTATCGCCTTCGAAGACGTCCGGTTCCTACATCGTAATCGAGATCGTTGAGATAACCGGCGAGCGACAGGTCAATCACTGTCGCGCCCAGTCCCTCTCCTTCGGGGCTGATGCCACTCCTGGGTGATTGGGAAACGACAGGGGGCAACACGTCGTCCTCGGAGAGTTCTTCATCCAGTTCTTCCTCGTCCTCTTGTTCCTGTTCATTGAGTCTATTGATCAGAATCAAGATATCGATGGGTGAGACTCTGCCATCGCCGTCGACGTCGATATTGGGAATGCTTGGATCCCCCTCTCCTTCACCAGATCTAGGAAGTGGTCCGATTCCCCGATTGTTGATGTAGTTGATAATGATCAATGGATCGAGCGGCGTTAGAGCGCCGTCCCCATCCACATCCAAAGGATCTTCGTCGTTATGATATGGTCGATCGTCACGCTGGATGGTAATGCCCAGGGTCTGCTGAACCCTGGCCCCTGTCCGATGCGACGTGGCGATAATCGTCAGCCCTACTTCGCCTGTTTCCCCGAACCCTAAGCTAACTCCGGGCCTTAGACTGATGACACCTCTTAGCACTTGGAAACGACTGTCGCTGAGCTGGAACGAATAGCCTTCACCCGCATCCGGGTCGTTCACCATTACGGTTCCGATCACGGCACCCTTCCGGTTCTCGGGAATATTGGTAAAGCCGCTCAGGATAAAACCCGTTGGCTCGTCGTCTTGATCGGATACAGAAATCGATACGGTTTGTTCGACTGCAAACTCACCCTTTAAATCCACCCCGCGAATCACAAGCGTGACTGTCGCTCCCGATTCGAAGTCAAGTTCTTGGTCACGCACTAAGCCAAGTTCACCGTTCACGATCTGGAAACGAGCGTCATTGACCGTCCAACGGTACTGCTCGTACGCATCTTGATCGATCGCGCTCACGGTACCGAGGACGAAACCCTTTGTCAGTTCTGGAATCACCAAATTCCTGGGCAGTGCAATCCCAGTAGGCGCGTCATTGCGGTCAGTAACGGAAAGAGTTATCGTTCGTGTCAACACGTCGCCTGCAACACGGCGGTTCGAAGCGGTGATCGACAAGACAATCGCTGATTCTCTTTCAAAGTTGACAACGCCTCGAACGAATTGCAACTTTCCATCCACGACGCTGAATCTCGGATCATCTACCCTGAATTGGTAGTCCGAATCCAAGTCCGGATCAATCGCTTGGATCGAACCGAACTGTTCACCGAGTCTAGGGTTCTCGGGTATGGAATCAAATGCTAGGGCGATATCGCTTGGAACATCGTTGGTTGGAAGGATATCGATACTAAACCGTTGCGGTGCGGACCAGTCTCGACCATCGAAGGCTTGAATCATCGCGAAGTCTTGGCCATACAGATCTGGCATCGATAGAAAGTTTCCGTCTCCGTTTTGGTTCAACGACAATTGCCCACGGGTTGGGCCGTTGGTTACCAAAAAGACTAAGGAATCACCATCTGCGTCCGAGCCACTTGAGTAAATCCTTCTCCCTACCGATGAGACTTCATCTTCCAAAGCGGTAAGTGCCCCAATCTCCCCGAGCACAGGGCCCTGGTTGTTGCCCGTCGAACGGGTCCCAAAGAGGGCAATCGCATTTCCCGCTGCGGCAACCGTTACGACAACCGCTGAGGTCGCTGCTACATCGCGCAGATAGGAAGCATCCCCTGTCGTTCCGACCAAGTGCTTACCGAATCGATCCAACGCGATCGAAGTAAACGGTTCGGACTCGACTCCATTGCTTTCGATCGCAAGACGAGCGGATACTGTTCCTGAGGATGCATCCCAAACTGTGAGACGAGCCGGATCCTGTGAGTTGCCCGTGTAGATCAAATTGCGAGCTTCGTCAAAAACAATGGGCCCAACTGCCCCCGACAAGATCGCTTTCGAATTGAGTGCAGGACCCACATCCAAAACATAAACGTCCGAAGCAGTGCTGACAGCGATACTATTTCCCTTTGCCGAAGCTTCCCAAGCGGAAACCGGGGAAACGAACGAGCGACTTCCGATCCATTCCGCTCCGTTCAATCCAAGTTGGTAGGTTGACAACAGTGTGAGTCCATCCACTTGCTCTAAACTGGCAAATCGATGAGAGCCAATGCTTTTCAATTCAGCGGTCAATCCAAAGAGAGGTGCATTGATCGGCAACAATGACAAGCCCAGGCTGTCATTTTGATCGCTATTCTGAACCAATTCGTATACTTGTTTCGCATTAGCCGCACCACTCATGGGGCTTTGAACCAAAAGCACACGTTGACCAACTGCCATCAGTTGTGCTGACGATTCCACCTCCATGGAATTCGCGCTGTCGGAAACCGGGTTGCTGGCCGAGAACTTGCTTACCCTGGCAACTCCGTTTACGTCGTGAGTCAGCACAACGCCGGAAATGGGACTGCCATTCTCGCTCTGCGTTACAACGGCCGTCTGGATGGAGTTTGCAAAAGTGATCGCCTCAAGCTGGAGATTCAAAGCGACATCGATTCGCTTGATCGCATTCCCTGAAATCCCCCAAACAGTACCATCCGGTTCGACTTGTAGGATCGATCCGAGAGTTGTACTGCTTCCCCAATTTCCTCTGTCTGCAGGTTGGGTTGGAAATGTTTGTACCAAGGTCTTGTTCGTACCGAGCAGCCGCACGACATACTCGCCAGGCGCGAGTCCTGAGAAACGAGCACGTCCATTTTCTGTCGTAACCGCCCAAGGCTCGTGAGCGCTCAACCGCCCATCTCGATCCAGGTCCACATAAACGGCTCGTTCCGCGATGGGAGTGTCCAGGCTCGACACATAGGACCTCGAAGCATCCACGTCATCGAAGAGGAAAATGTCCACTCCAGCCAGAAGTCTGCGCTCTTCCAAATTGTCGAAACGGAGAATCCGCTTCCGTAGGGACATTACGGAACGCTGCCTAGTTTTTTCATTGGGAGGACGAGTCATATCGACAACTCAATTAGTTTCTTATGGTTCAAAATTTTCAATAAGCTCCTCCGCCAACCGAGAATGAGACAGTTGGGAGAGGAGCATTCGAAAACTAAACGAGTGTGTGTAGTACTAATCTAGACAATCACGCGTCACTCGTACACTCTTTCCGCAATAATTATCTAAAAAGTCAACCAACCATCACTTAGAGACTCCAAACGCATAGGTGGTCCGTTGCTCAAAAGTCTGTCCGGGTTTTAGTATCGTGGTCGGAAAGGAGGCTTGGTTGGGCGAATCAGGGAAGTGCTGAGTCTCCAAGCAAAAAGCCTCGTGCTGTTTGAACCCTGCATTTCCGGGCGTTCCGTCCAAGAAATTACCCGAGTACAACTGGATTCCAGGCTGTGTGGTCTCGACCGACATGGTGCGACCGCTGGAGGGATCGGTGACTTTTGCCGCAGCCCGCAGGGTCCCCGGCTGACCATTGACCACGAAGCAATGGTCAAATCCATTGGTTTCCCTCAAATCGTAGATGCGGTTACCGATAGGGCGCGAAGTGGTAAAATCCAATGGACCACCGGAAACCGGTTTCAACTCGCCTGTCGGAATCATGTCCGGGTCGATGGTCAGTGCCGTGTCGCAAGCCAGCATCAATTCATGCTTGTAGATGTTGCCGCTTCCCGCGCCCGACAGGTTGAAATAGGTGTGATTGGTCAGATTGACCGGCGTCGGCTTGTCCGAGGTAGCGGAGAAGCGAATGGTGAGTTTGTTGTCATTGCTCCAGGTGTATTCCGAAACGACAGATAGATTGCCAGGATAGCCCTCCTGTCCATCTGGACTTACCAAAGAAAACACCAATCCAACACTCGCATCTGATTTTGTTTCGGTAACCTTCCACATCAATTTATCAAAACCGACGACACCCCCATGCAAATGGTTTGGGCCATTATTCACAGCCAGTGAGTAGGTTTTGCCGTCGATCGAAAACTTGCCCTTGGCGATCCGATTGCAGTATCGGCCTACCGTCGAACCGAAATAAGGATGACGCTGCAGGTAGCCATCGATCGAAGAAAAACCGGCGGTCACATTGATCTTCTTCCCTGTCCGGTCGGGAACGTTGATCGAAACCACGATAGCCCCATAGTCGATCATTTCGACCGAGTTGCCGCTAGCGTTGGTCATCGTGTAGAGCGTAACCTGTTGACCATCCAAGGTTTTACCGAAGGGTTTGTTGTCTATTTTCATATTAAATTCGTTGGAGTAAGCGGATTCGCAGGGAACAATGAGCGAAAACAGAAGGGCGCAAAGGAGAACACATTGCCGTGCTAGGCCGACGTGCCGGGAGATGATTTTCATGGTTGCCACCGATGACAGAGAAGTGGGAGAGTTTCGTGACCAGAGCATTGTAATACGGTTGGCATTGTAATACGGTTGGACCGATGTCCAATGCCCCATCGACGAACGCCACCATTTTTGATGGCGTCCCAGCGTTTTGCCCTATGAAGTGTTTCGTTTTTGCTTATTTTGTCATGGCGTGCCTTGGCCGCGTTTTGCAAGACTATCCCTAGATTATTCTAAGGTAGCCTTATCCTTTTTTCCTCTCTCACACTCACTCACTTTCTAGACCAAACTATGAACCCTAAAAAAATCAATGTTGCAATGGTCGGTCTCGGCTTCGGGGCTGAGTTCATTCCCATCTACCAGAGGCACCCTAACGCGAACGTCGTCGCAATTTGCCGACGGAATGAAGCCGATTTGAACTTGGTCGGAGACCGGTTCGGAATCGCAAAACGCTATCGGGAGTTCGACCAAGTGCTGGAAGACCCGGAAGTCGACTTCGTTCATATCAATTCCCCGATACCCGATCATGCCTGGATGAGCATGCGAGCCCTCAAGGCGGGAAAGCATGTCATGTGCACCGTACCCATGGCCACCACGATCGAGGAATGCGATCAGATCTGCCAGTTGGTCTCCGATACCGGCTTGAAATACATGATGGCCGAAACGGTGGTCTACAGTCGTGAGTTCCTGTTCCTCAAGGAAATGTTTACCAAGGGAGAGCTAGGGAAAATCCAATACATGGCCGCTTCACACCCCCAAGACATGGCGGGATGGCCCGAGTACTGGGAACGGATGATCCCCATGCACTATGCAACCCACGTGGTCTCACCCGTTCTCGGTCTGGTAGATGGTCGGGCTGAGTACGTGTCTTGTTTTGGATCGGGTACCATCCACCCCGAGCTTGCCAAAAAGTCTGGCAATTCCTATGCGGTCGAATCGTGCCACCTCAAGATCAAGGACAGCGACATCTCCGCCCACATCTGGCGATTCCTGTTCGACACCGCTCGACAGTATCGGGAGAGCTTCGACGTGTACGGAACGAAGAAGAGCTTTGAGTGGTCTTTGGTAGAGGGCAAGCCGCACGTCCTGCACACGGCCAAATTGCCGGAACATGAAATCGCCAGCGAGGTCGCGATTCCAGACTATGCCCATCTGTTGCCCGAACCGATCCGCCCATTCACCCAAACGATTCAAGACGCAGATCATCTCTCCTTCATCCAAGGTGGCGGTCACGGCGGTTCTCACCCGCATCTCGTTCATGAATTCCTGAGCGCACTCGTCGAAGACCGCGACCCATGGCCCAATGCGGTTACGAGCGCCAATTGGACCTGCGTTGGAATCTGCGCTCACCAGAGCGCCACTCAAGGCGGACAACTGGTGAAGCTTCCTGAATTCACTCTCCAGCCGTAACAGCTCTCTAGCCAAAACGACCCTGCACGAAAACCGCATCCAATACATCGCGACTTTCGAAATTATCCTCCCAACTCGGCCACGCCAAAATGCAATTCCCCACGACCCGTTCGACCAACCATTCCAACACGATAGCGATCTTGTCGCTATTCTTGCTTGCCACAACAGCTAGCGCTCAATTTGCAGCCCCTAGCAAAGAGCCGGTTGCAGCCTCTAGCAAAGAGCCGGTTCGTGTCATCATGCTCGGTGATAATGGGCATCATCAGCCCGCATCTCTTTATCGGGCTATCGCGACACCGATGGCAAATGTAGGTATAGAAATCGAGTATAGCGACGATATCCAAGCGACCTTGACCCCCGAACGTCTTCGGTCTTTCGATGCTCTACTCATCTACGCCAACACGACCACGATCACAGATGGCCAAGAAAAAGCGTTGCTCGATTATGTGGAGGGTGGAGGAGGGCTCGTTCCATTGCATTGTGCGACCTACTGCTTTCTCAATTCCGAGAAGTACATTGCATTGGTCGGTGGACAATTCAAGGAACACGGCGGAGAACGTTTTTCCACCGAAATCGTCGCACCCGAGCATGAAATCATGGCCGGTTTCGGAGGCTTCGAAAGCTGGGACGAAACCTACATCCATCACAAACACAATCCAGTCAACCGTATCGTCCTAGAAGAGCGTCGTGAAGGGAAACTGGCTACTGGCTCCCAATCGGAACCTTGGACATGGGTTCGCATGCAAGGCAAAGGGCGAGTCTTTTATACCGCCTGGGGACACAATCTCGATACCTGGCAACAACCAGGCTTCCACAACTTGCTCGAACGGGGTGTTAAATGGTCCGCAGGACGGTCGTTGGCTGGGGTCAAACCCTTCTCCGACCCCAAGAAGTTCCCGATCCCAAAGATGACATCGATTCCTGATTCCTTGCCCAAATTCACGTTCACCGAAGTGGGTGATAAGATCCCCAACTATACCAAGAGCCAGAAGTGGGGAGTCCAAGGTGCTCCGATCACCTCCATGCAGAACCCAGTCTCCCCCCAGGAGTCTATAGAACACTACGTTGCACCGGAGTCCTTTGAAATGAAACTCTGGGCCTCGGAAGCCGACGCGACGGCCAACGACAAGAAGTACGCCGGATTGGCCGGCAAACCGTTGGCGATGAACTGGGATCAGCGAGGACGGCTCTGGATCTGCGAGACCATCGACTATCCCAACGATCTGCAACCGCCAGGTCAAGGCCGCGATCGCATCCGTATTTGCGAGGACTCCGATCAGGATGGCGTCGCGGACAAGTTCACCGTCTTTGCCTCGAACTTGAGCATCCCGACCGCGATCGTTATCACTCACGGTGGAGCAATCGTTCAAGATGGCCCAAAGACGGTCTTCCTGAAAGACATCAACGGTGACGACGTCGCTGACTTCCGACAAGAACTCATCACCGGTTGGAATCTTGGCGATACCCATGGCGGTGTAAGCAATTTTCAATTCGGTCTCGACAACCGGATCTGGGCCATGCAGGGATACAACGACTCTACCCCCGTTATCAATGGTGAGAAACAGCAAAACTTCAGACAAGGGTTCTGGTGTTTTGCCGTAGAGCGAGGTATCTCGGATGATACAGCACCTGTATTTGCCATCGAAAATGGAAAGCCTTCCGGGTCCCGAACGAAACGTTTTGATGAGCACGCGATTCGGGTCAACCAATTGGAGTTCATGAGATCTACCAACAACAACACCTGGGGTCTAGGAATCAGCGAAGAGGGGCTCATCTTCGGTTCGACTGCCAACGGTACTCCCAGCGTCTTTATGCCGATCTCCAATAGCTATTATGAACGTGTCAATGGCTGGTCACCCGAGGTCTTGGCGTCCATCGCCGATACCAACGCTTTTCAGCCCATCACACCCAACGTCCGTCAAGTGGACCAGCACGGTGGCTACACCGCCGGCTGCGGCCATGCTCTCTACACGGCCCGCAAGTATCCGAAGAGTTGGTGGAACCGCGTGGCGTTCGTCTGTGAACCCACCGGTCACCTGGTTGGTACCTTTATCTTGGACCGCAATGGGGCTGGTTACCGCAGCAACAACCCATTCAATCTGGTGGCCAGCGACGACGAATGGGCAGCCCCGACCATGGCAGAGGTTGGGCCAGATGGAAATGTCTGGGTGCTCGACTGGTATAACTTTATCGTCCAGCACAATCCGACGCCTCAGGGGTTCTCCACGGGCAAGGGGAACGCCTACGAGAGCGATCTCAGGGATAAAAAGTACGGTCGCGTCTACCGACTCGTCTACCATGGTAACGAGGGCCTGGACAAAGCAACTCATGCTGCGGCGGATCAATTGGTTCTTCGTGGCCTGGACGCCAACGACGAACCAGGCTTGGTGGCTGCCTTGCGACATCCGACGATGCTCTGGCGCAAGCATGCCCAACGTTTGCTCGTCGAGCGGACGACTCTGTCTCAAGGAACCATACAATCGCTCCTCACTATGGTTGCCGACCCAGCGGTGGACAGTCAAGGTTTGAACCCAGGAGCCATCCATGCTTTGTGGGTGCTGAACTCAACGCCCAGGAATGCATCGTTAAGTAATTCCATCGCGGCGGCCATGAAGCACCAGAGTCCTGGGGTACGCCGCAACGCGGTACTAGTTGGTCCGAACGACAGCCAAACATTGACAGCCATCCTAAACTCGCAATTGTGGAACGATAGCGATTTGCAAGTCCGCCTCGCAGCACTGCTAAAGATTGCAGACATTGCAGACATTGCAGACATTGCAGACATCGAATCATCCGTCTCGACTTTGTCGGAGGTGCTCGCTCGGCCCGATCTTCTGACTCGCCCC
>Ga0105044_10008061_pt1 | contig 14502 bp, 8 predicted proteins | sample MAT01_FD_78092 | JGI IMG/M metagenome (GOLD analysis project Ga0105044, IMG submission 78092) | Freshwater microbial communities from Lake Fryxell liftoff mats and glacier meltwater in Antarctica - MAT-01 | ecosystem: Environmental > Aquatic > Freshwater > Ice > Liftoff microbial mat | place...
ATCATCAGACCGTCAATGTGCAGCTATCGATCACCGAGCTTCCGGTGCGCGGCATTGAGCAGGCCATCCTGACGCTGAACGCCACAGACGGTGACGCACCGGAAATCGTCACCGTGCCGATCACGCTGATCTGGAAATAGCTCAGAGCAATCAATGACTATTCGATGGAACTGTGGGACGGCTCCGCGACTTAGCCGTGACCCGGTTCATTGGCTTCACCAGGTTCGCACTCCTGATATGAAATACTCTGTACTTCCGGAAATGCGTGCGAGACGTGCGATACGGTATTATTCACGGCCAGCGTTTCGAGTATCCCGTCAATCTCGTCAAGAGAGTGAGAAAACCTGCAGCTCGCGCTCTGACGAATATTGGATCGGCAGTCGTACCTTGCCCATTGAGTCTCCAAGGAACTTGACACGCAGGATTTCCATTGATATCAAATCACTCTCGGACGGTCGTTATCGAATACCAACCGTTGACCGGCACGAATGATAATCCGACGGCGGAGGGCGAACCCTATCGCTCGAACCCTATCACTTGAAGCGTGTCATATTGCTGAGGGGCTTTGGCTATTGGCACTGTAATCCGCAGAACCTGTATGGAAGAGATCAACCAGACAAAAGTGTATCAGCCCGCGGGTGTTTGCATTTACTGCGGCACGAGTGATGGTAAGTTGTCCAAGGAACACGTAATCCCTTTCGGCTTGGCTGGGACCTGGATTCTGCCTGCCGCTAGTTGCTCCGAGTGCGCGAAGATCACGAGTGAGGTTGAACGTTTTTGCCTCCGGCCCATGCTTGGGCCGTTTAGGATCCGGCTAAATTTGCCAACTCGCCGGCCAAATGATCGGCCAGATCATTTGCGCCTTGAGTACATTCGGGTTGATGGTAGCCGGGAGCAGACATCAATCCCTGCTAGTGAGTTCCCCGTATCCTGCATTGGATTCCGGTTTCCGGCTCCTGGGATTCTCCGTGGCGTTCTCCCAAGCGACGACTTTGACGGCGAGTTGGTTGTTCGTCAAGTCATGGAGGAGGTTCGGCCGCACATCAAACCAGAGGGGCAGCGCGTCAAACCTGGAACGATCAATATCCTTCAGTTCGCTCGAATGCTTGCCAAGATCGGGCATTCGTACGCCGTCGCCGAGCTTGGTCTCGGTGCGTTCGAGCCGATGCTTCCTGCCCTGATTTTGGGCAAACCGGCCTCCGCGTCTCATCTTGTCGGCGGCGATGCAAGCGGACCAGTACCAGAATCGGAGTCGTGTTTACATCATGTGTTTTTGCAGAATTGCGTATCGAGTGGAACAGAGTATGTCCTTGCGGCAATTCGCTTGTTCGCGTTCGTCGGGATGCCACCTTATCATGTTGTCGTCGGTCGGAAAAAGGCGTGAATTGAACGTCACTAAGTTCAGCCGCCGAACCAAGCTTTGCAGCAGACGGCGGGGGCATGTAGGCTTTCTGGAATTTGTAGCTCACTCGGCCCCCGCGCTGCAGAGCTTTGTCGTTCGTCGGACGAGACGATACCACACAACGGAGATTGGCGTGTCCCGGCAACGCTACACCCAATCACAAGTACTGTTTGGTCTCCGTGAGGCGTGGCAGGATTTCACTGGTGTCAATGATCCGTTTGACGCGGATACCCGCATCTACACATTCATGAAATCCGATGGCTCGTGGGAAAGGGGTTCGTAACGCCACGACGCCGCGCCTGACCATGAAGGTTTTGACACCGCGCGGGCGGACGGAGAGCGCGGAATCAGGTTCAGGGTCGACAGATCATTTGTCCTTCTTCGCCATGTCCTTGTACCGCTTCATGAACTTGCTCACCTTTGGACCGACCACTGCCTGGCAATAGGGGTTGCCTGGGTTTTGAGCGAAGTAGTCCTGGTGATAATCTTCGGCAGGATAGAAGATTTTCATTTCTTCCAGTGTCGTCACGATGGGGTCGTCGAAGTCGCCGGATTTGTCGAGTTCAGCGATGACTTTCTTTGTTGCTTCCTTCTGTTCTTCGTCGTGAAAGAAGATTGATGATCGATACTGAGTACCCACATCGGCACCCTGGCGATTTTTTGTCGTGGGGTCGTGGGTGTGGAAGAACACGTCGAGCAATTGTTCGAACTTGATCTCGGCCGGGTCGTATTCAATCTGGATGACTTCAGCGTGACCCGTGAATCCTTCGCTGACCTGCGCATACGTCGGATTCTTTATCTTGCCTCCAGTGTAGCCGCTGACGACTTTTTCGACGCCCTTGAGTTTCAGAAACACGGCTTCGGTACACCAGAAACATCCACCGCCAAAGGTCGCGACTTTGAATGGTTTCTCCGTGGGGTCGTTCTTTTTTTTCGTATCATCAGATTTCGGTTCTTTGCTCTGTGCAGCCTTTTTCTTATCATCCATCGCGGACACCTTGTGCCTTTCAGATTCTGAGTGCTTTGCCAGATTCAATTAACGAGTTGTACGCTTTCGGCGCGTGTTTTTCAAAAGCTACTGTCAAAATGATCTGACTTGCGCTCCGTCAGGCATTAAAAAAGGGGTCAGGAACCAATAGCCAAATGACCCGGAGGGTGCTCCGCACTATTGGTTCCTGACCCGTTTTTTAATGCGTACTTTCAATCAGGAGTCCTTCGCATGTGCGGGCGCTACACGTTGAAAACTCCCAATCCCGGATTGCAGGAACTTTTCGGGCTTCAGGATCTCCCGCAGCTTGTTCCGCGCTTCAACATTGCACCGACGCAGTCCGTGTTCGCCATTCGTGCGGCGGAATCCGCAACCGCCTTACGGGAAGCCGTGATGCTCCGCTGGGGCCTGATTCCGTTCTGGGCAAAGGATGTGGCAATTGGAAACACGATGATCAATGCACGAGCGGAAACAGTGGCGGAGAAGCCTTCGTTTCGGCAGGCGTTCTTAAAACGCAGGTGTCTGATCCCGGCTGACGGTTTTTTCGAATGGGAGAAGCTGGCGAACGGCAAGAAACAGCCGTGGTGGATTCGCATGAAGGATGAATCGCCATTCGCCATGGCAGGTCTGTGGGAAACCTGGACACCAAAAACGAAGGCAGAAGTCCCGGACGATGGAAAGCCCCACTCGCAGAAACAGGTGCAATCCTGCACGATTCTGACAATTAACGCCAACGCCGACATGCAGTCACTCCACGACCGAATGCCCGTCATTCTTCCTGTCGAGGCGTGGGACGCCTGGTTGAATCCATCGACCGGGAAAGCGGCGGTGCAGGCGTTGTTGAAGCCGTTTGATGACGGACATCTGATTCGTTCGGCTGTTTCAACCCTCGTCAACCGCCCGACTGTCGATTCGCCGGAATGTATTATGTAGGATGGACATGAATGTCCAGGCGACAGAAGCATGATGATGCTGTCGGTGAAGAGGGTAAACATTTGTGGCATCCTTCCCTATAATCGGGACTCGATCATCAACCTTATCTTGCATCATGCAGAAATCACATGAACTGGCAGTCTCAAAAAATTGCGTTTATTGGTACCGGGCAAATGGCGACAGCCCTCGCGGTCGGGTTTGTGCGTGAGTTGCTCATGCCCGAGCAGATCAGCGGGTACGATCCGATTGACGCATCCCGGGTGGCCTTTGCGGCAAAGGCCGGTGAAGGTGTGCGGTTGTTTGATTCGGCAGCCGACGCCATCAAGGGGGCGAACGTCGTCATTCTGGCGGTCAAACCGCAGGTGATGAACGCTGCCATCAAACCCCTGGTCGAAGCCATTAATTCCGACAACAGATCTCCGCCGCTTGTTGTTTCGATTGCGGCGGGCATTCCCATCGCGCGGCTTGAACAATCATTGCCGCAAGGGACGCGCGTGATTCGGGTGATGCCGAATACGCCGTGTCTGATCGGTCGCGGAGCGTCGGGCCTGGCGACGGGTTCTGCCGCGACTGCCGACGATGCGAAGCTGATCAGCGAATTGCTGGCGACGGCAGGTCTGGTGGAAGTGGTGCCTGAACCACTTCTGGATGCGGTGACGGGGTTAAGCGGCAGCGGACCGGCCTACGTGTTTCAGATCATTGAAGCGCTGAGTGACGGCGGTGTCAAAATGGGACTGCCGCGTGCAACCGCGACGCGACTGGCGGCGCAGACACTTGCAGGCGCGGCAGAAATGCTGCTCAGCACAGGCCAGCATCCCGGTGTCCTGAAAGATACAGTCACCAGTCCGGGCGGTACAACGATCGCGGGTCTGCACGCGATGGAACAGGGCGGGGTGCGTGCCGCGCTCATCAATGCCGTGGAAGCGGCAACGCTGCGATCCAGAGAACTAGGGCAATCCGCGCCTTGAATTTCAAAAAAATGCAGGTTTTAGAGTTTCCCGTTTCCATGTCGCCAAACAAGCTCATGCTGTCGAATTTTCAGCTGTCGGCGGTTACAACACAGCTATGGCGGAATTGCAGGTCACGGAATTCTTGTCTCTTCTCAAACAATGCGGGCTGTTGACAGCCGTGCAATGGGAGACTGCGCAGGATGCCGCGAAACAGCTGCACAGCAATCGCACCGCCAATCCGGGCACCGCAATCGCCGCGAGTCTGGCAAAGGAACTGGTCACGCTGGGTCTGCTGACGCCATGGCAGGCGAATCAGCTGCTCAAAGGCCAGACAGGTTTTGTCCTCGAAAAGTATCGTCTGCTGGGACCTGTCGGTAAGGGCGGAATGGGGCATGTGTTTCAGGCGCGGGACGAAACGAGCGGGGCGATTGTGGCCGTAAAGGTCATGGCGCGGAAGCTGACGGTCAATCAAACGCTGGTCAACCGGTTTCGCCGCGAGATCCGCGCCTCTTCGTTGCTCAAAAGTCCCAACATTGTTCGTACGCTGGATGCAGGTCGCGTCGGCAAAGTCGATTTCATGGTCATGGAATTTGTGAACGGCGATCAACTGGATCACATCAGTTCGCGGATCAGCTCGATTCCCGTGAGCATCGCCTGCGACATGATTCGCCAGGCAGCCATCGGACTGCAGCATGCCCACGCTCAGAAGATGGTGCATCGCGACATTAAGCCAGGAAACCTGATCATCAACTGGTCGCCGGATGGAAAAGGCACGGTCAAGATCATGGACATGGGTTTGGTGCCCTTGAATGACGAAGGCGACGAATAGACGTCAGTCACACGTGCCGGGCAGGTCATGGGAACTCCCGACTACATGTCGCCCGAACAGGGTTGGGACACAGCTACGGTCGATGCCCGTAGTGATCTCTACAGTCTGGGCTGTACGTTTTTTCGTCTGATCACCGGGCGTGTGCCGTTCCCCGGCGACAACCCGTTGCAGGTGCTCATGGCGCGGTGTTCAAAAGACGCTCCCTCAGCGAGAACACATCGTCCGGAGATTCCAGAGGTGGTGGATGGGATTGTGCGCCGCATGACTCTGCGTGATCCGAACGCCAGGTTTCAGACAGCCGCTGAAGTGATCAGCGCACTCATGCCGTTTTGTAGTGAGCTTACTCAGGAATCTCTGCGAAAGGCCATGCAGGACGCAGGGCTGGACGACAAGGGTCTTGTGTTGAATGATGCCGGCAGTTGCGATCTGGACTCTCAGGACATTGGTTTTCAGCAATTTCTGAAGGAGATGGAAGCCGGTGCGGCTGTGGATCTGATGCTCACAACGAATGGTGACCAGTTTCAGGCGCTCAGTACCACGCTTCCCGTTTCGCCGCCAGTCGAACGTCGACCAGTCAAATCCCGTGCGATAGGTGCCAGGCAACGCCGTCCAGCCGCGATCATTGCAATTGCGGCAGTTGGTGCCATCATGGCGCTCACCGCACTGAACCTGTTTTTGAATCGTAACTCGGAACTGGATACCCCATCGAATTCGAGAGGATCAAAAGTTGTAACGGACCTCGGTGTTTTGGTTCCAGTTGCAAAACTGAAACAAGCCGATTCGGTGACAGTGCGCGGCGGACAGGTTGTGACGTATCAGCCGGAATTCGACGGGGCGGCTCCGAACAGTACCGTCGGCAGCCTGCAGTTCCGCTTTGGTCCCGGAGCCCCGGCGGCAGCGAAGATTGACCCGGCCACCGGTGTCGTTGAATGGTCAATCCTGGAAATTCAGTCGCCAGCTGAGTATTTTCTGCCTATCGAATATGTCTTTACGCACAACAACTCCACAGACATCGTCGCGCAGACCACGTACAGTGTCATCGTAGAAGGCGGAATGAATCGGTATACTTTGCCGCGTACGCCACCATTAAGATTTCTCTGTAGACAGGCGATCGAAGTTCCGATGACTGCGGCGCCACCGCTGGTTAAAGGCACCAGTCTGACGTATCGCCTTGGAGAAGATCAGCGACCGGGGATGTCGGTACATCCTGAGACGGGCCAGTTCAAATGGTTGCCGTCGGACGACGACGCAGGCCGACATTCGGTGACCGTGGAATTGTGCGATTCGGGCACTGATAAAGTACTGGCCACTGGTTCGATTACTCTCATTGTCCTTCCGATGTCGCTCACGTTTTCACTGCCCGCATTCGCGGAACAGAAAGTGCGGGCCGGTGAAGCATTCGAATTGAAACTCTCTGATCGTCCCATGCCATTTATCGGACGCGTGCTGCAATTGCAGATCATGGAAGGTGCGCCGGAGGGGATTCAGATCGATTCGCAGTCTTCAACATTACGCTGGCAAGTGCCGAACGACGCAAAAGGTCGGTATGAAATTCGTCTGAAGGTTGAGCCGCTGTTGCCGGAGCTGGAATTTGCACCTGGCTCGAAGACCGACACGACAATTGTGGTCAACGTCGAATCGTCGGCTCCGGTAACTCTGATTCCGACAGACGCAGAAATCACTGCAGCCGACATCGAACTTCGCGAACTGTTCAAGCGCGAAATTGCGCAGGCGAAATCATCGAGTGACCGCGCTGAGCTGGCTCGACAGTTACTGGACCGCGCGGAAGGTCAGATGGCGGGCGCTGCGGACTTTGCCTTGTTGAATCTGGCCGCCGAATTTGCGGAACTCGGCAAATCAACGGACGTCGCGTTGGATATCAATCAACGTCGTGCCGAACGTTATCAGACGAACGAACTGGCAATGGCCAGCCAGTTGTTGTCCCAGTTTCGCGCAAGTTCTGCGACTTCGGACCAACAGGATGCGATCACGGAGCATTGCCTGCGACTCGGGGCACTTGCTGCTGCGGCTGGCCATTTTACAGACGTCGGACTTATGCTTCAGCCAACCTCGGGGTTGTTAAAGAAAGCCGACCGCAGCTCGTTTATGCGGCAGATGGCCGATGATGTCCAGCAAGTCATTGAGCTGGCCGATGGACTGGCAAAAGACGTTGGCACGGCAGCCGACGTCAAGATTCAGGAACTGCAGCGTATTCTGAATCGCTGGCAGTTTACGGGACTCTTCACTGCGACGGATTCGTTCAGCTACCTTCAGTCCGGTGATCAGGCGAACGGATTGCCGGACAGTGGTCGATCACTCTGGAGTCTGGAAAATAATCATGTCCGGTTTGAAGCAAAGCCGACCAAGGGTGTGCTGGGGATTATCGAAACCGTGCGTGAACCAGGACGTTACATTATTCGCATGCAGGTTTCGGCACAGACAACATCTGCCATGCTGATTCTGGGTGCCAGCCGCGACCAGAATCTTGACGCACATATCATCACGCTTGACGCATCAGCGTTTGGACAAATTGCCACATTGCCGGTTCGCAAGTTACTGGTCGCTGGAAATACCGTCAAATCGCCGCCGACGGTAGAGTGGAATGATGTGGAAATTTCTGTCGATGGCCAGAAAGTTTCCATCAAACAGAATGGTCAGTCCGTGAGTACTTCGCAACTGAAGGATCTGCGAGCGGGCAGATTAGGGGTCCTTGTGTCGCTGGAACGAATTACCCCCCCGCCAAAACTCGACATCCGCCGCGCCCGCATTCTGTTGCTCCCGGACGCGCCATAACTGCAATGTGCCTCGATACTCATATCCAGGATATCGGCTATGTGACGGACATGAATGTCCATCCTGGTCAAAAACACTCTCGTCTGTCCGTCGAGTTTACGCGAGGAAGTTTCTATAATGGCGGTTGTCCTGAAACAGACAGGTAGCCGTCTGCGGTCGTCCGGCTGCTTCAGGGGTGGTCGATTCAAAAACGTACAGAGCGAGATGCAAGTTTATGATCCGGACATTTCAGTTGTTGGCAGTGCTGCCTTTGCTGGCGGCGTCGGTCGTGGCAGACGATACTTTTTTGACGGTCGAAGAAGCCGGCCCGGACTACGCGCTGCAGGGCGAATACGCGGGCGAAATCAAACATGATGGCCAGAACGTGCCACTTGGTCTGCAGGTGATCGCATTGGGAGATCATAAGTTCGACGCCGTAGCCTACCCAGGTGGATTGCCCGGTGAAGGCTGGACGGGCGAAGAGAAATTCAAGGCTCATGGAGAAACCAAAGACGGCGAGACAAAAATCTCTGCAGACGAACATGGTCATGCCGTGCTGAAGGACGGCAAGGCGATTCTGTATTCGAAAGACGGAACCGAAGCAGGGATCCTGAAAAAGGTCGAACGCAAGAGCAAAACGTTGGGTGCTAAAGCGCCCGAAGGCGCAATCGTGCTGTTTGACGGCACGTCGGCGGATCAGTTTGAACGCGGCAAGATTGTTATGAAAGATCTACTGGCGGCGGATTGTGAGACGAAAGAAAAATTTGGCGACTACAAAATGCACATCGAGTTTCGCACACCGTTCAAGCCTGCAGCACGCGGTCAGGATCGCGGTAACAGCGGCGTCTACATCCAGGGCCGTTACGAATGCCAGGTGCTCGATTCGTTCGGTCTGGAAGGTGAAAACAACGAGTGCGGCGGGATCTATCAGATCGGGAAACCCAAAGTCAACGCCTGTTTCCCGCCGCTCACGTGGCAAACGTACGACATGGATTTCACTGCGGCTCGTTACGAGGGCGGCAAGAAGGTGAAGCACGCGCGTGTGACGATCAAGCACAACGGAATTACAATTCATGACAATCTTGAACTGCCGAACGGGACACCGGGTAAGAACCCGGAAGCTGATTCGCCGGATGTGATCTATCTTCAGGGTCACGGCAATCCCGTCGTGTATCGCAATATCTGGATCGTGAAAAAGTAGCAGGGCTGGCACCGCTTTGACCTCATCGGACGGATCAGACCCATCGGACTGATCCGTCTCCTTGGGCGAGCGGCAGGTTTCTGGTTACCGTCGAAAACCGGGGGCTCGCGCCCTGCGGCTAATAAAATCAGCCGCCACGCGCTAGCGTCCGGTTGTTCGGCTTGGTAGTTCCTGGTCTTCCGCTCTACTAGTTGCGAAGGACGTCTGAATGAATTCATCGATCGTGCAAGTTCCGCTTTCCGTCGCAGTTGGATCAGGGACAGCGACGAAATCCACGCGATTGTGTTTGAGCATCGTGTTGCTGTTTGTATCGCAGGCACTGGCTCACGCAGATGAAAAGACTGTTCCGCCTGCATCGGACGACGTGCTGCAATTCACTCCCGCAGATCTGGCGTTCTTTGAGACGAACGTCCGCCCGCTGTTGGCAGAGAATTGCTATGCCTGCCACGGAGACGAAAAACAGAAAGGTGGCTTGCGACTGGATTCGCGTGAGGCGATCCTGACAGGTGGCGAATCAGGCGCAGCGATCGTGGCAGGCAATTCCGTCGATAGTCTGCTCCTGCAGGCCGTGCGCTACGAATCCCTTGAAATGCCACCCAGCAGGAAGCTGCCGGATGAATCGATCAGCGTGCTGGAAGAATGGGTGCGGCGCGACGCTCCGTGGCCGGGCGCTCAAACAGGTGCTGCTGCGATGAAAAAGGCTGAACGTGGTTTCAGCGATGAAGAGCGTGCCTGGTGGGCGCTGCAACCTGTGAAGGTTGTCGCACCGCCGGTGGATGCCAACGACCACTGGAGTCGCAACGAGATCGATCGATTCATTCACACGGGACTTGCGAAGGAGAACCTTCAGCCAGCAGCAGAGGCAGATCGAGCAACTCTCATTCGGAGGGTGTCGTTTGACCTGATTGGTTTGCCACCCACGCCGCATGAGATTGCCGACTTTGTCGCCGACGTTGATCCTGCCGCTTACGAAAATCTGGTGGATCGCCTGCTGATGAGTCCGCACTATGGCGAACGCTGGGCTCGGCATTGGCTGGATGTCGTCCGGTATGCAGATTCCGATGGCTATCGTATCGATCACTACCGTCCGGACGCATGGCGGTTTCGTGATTATGTCATTCGTGCGCTCAACAGCGACAAACCATACGATCGCTTTGTGCAGGAACAACTGGCCGGGGATGAGATGTTTCCCGACAACTCCGACGCATTGATCGCAACGGGTTACATGCGGCACTGGATTTACGAATACAACAACCGCGACGTGCGCGGTCAGTGGGACATTATTCTGAATGAGATCACGGATACCACCAGCGACGTGTTCCTTGGGGTCGGACTGCAATGCGCGCGGTGTCACGACCATAAATTTGATCCCGTTCTGCAAAAGGACTATTTCCGGTTGCGGGCGTTCTTTGAAGCCATTGATCCTCAGGACAAAGTTGTCGTCGCCCCAACGGCGGAACAGCAGACATTCGAGTCGCAACTGCAGGAATGGGAAACGCAGACTGCGGAACTGAGGGCTCAGATCGCGGAGCTTGAAGCACCGTACCGCAGCAGAGCCACAATCGACGCGATCGGAATATTCCCGCTCGATATTCAGTACATCATGAACGCACTGCCGGAATCGCGGTCACCGCTGGAACAACAGATTCACAACCTGGCCTGGCGTCAGGTAGATTACGAATACGACCGATTGGACGAGAAAATCAAGGGCGACAGGAAAGACCGGCTGCTTGAACTGCGTCGGGAACTTGCGAAACATGACGATGCCAGACCCGCCTCATTGCCGACCGCACTGGTCGTCACCGATATCAGCAGTCATGCTCCGCCAACAACCATCCCAAAGCGACTGACAGAAGTCGGCCCCGGATTTTTGAGTATTATGGATTCCGCGGACGCAGCGATTGCTCCGCCTGCCCCGAATCAGAAGACCACAGGACGACGCACGGCTCTCGCAAAATGGCTCACGCAACCCGACAATCCACTCTCGACGCGCGTGATCGTCAACCGCATCTGGCAGGGACATTTTGGACGCGGGCTGGCGCAGAATGCGAGCGACTTCGGAACACTCGGCGGGCCTCCTTCTCATCCGGAGCTACTGGACTGGCTGACTGCTCGTTTTGTCAACAACGGATGGCAGATGAAAGATCTGCATCGACTGATCGTGACCTCGGCGACGTACCGGCAGTCGTCCGAACATCCTCAACTGGCAGCGTTTCAACTCATCGATCCGGCAAACCGATTTTACTGGCGATTCAATACACGCCGCCTCGACGCAGAACAGATTCGCGACGCGATTCTTGCGGTGACAGGACAACTGGACCTGGCAGCCGGTGGCCCCGGAGTTCAATCCGATGTTCCGCGCCGATCGATCTACCTTCGCGTGATGCGAAACGAACGCGATGCATTGTTGGATGTCTTTGATCTGCCGCTGTTCTTTACAAGTACTTCGTCCCGCGACACCACGACATCGCCTGTGCAGTCATTGTTATTGTTCAATAGTCAGATCATGATGAACCACGGGCTGAAGTTTGCGGATCATCTGCAATCATTGTCTGGCGAGACTCACGAGACACTGCAAACACTTTGGAAATCCGCGTTGGGAAGGCTGCCCACGGATGCTGAAGTCGCCGATGCCCGAGAGTTTATTGCCGGACAGACCGAACGCATTTTCACTGAACGCAAAAGCATAGAACTTGCCGCAGTGCCGATCGGACGAGTTCCGTATCGTGATGGTCAGGCAGTGATCATTGATCCGGATGAAACGCCGCTCAGACTGTCTGCTGATTCCACCGCGCTGCAACACGGGGCGACGTTTACGATTGAAGCCTGTCTGCAGATTCGGTCGGTTTACGAAACCGGTGCAGTCCGAACCATTGCCGCGAAATGGGACGGGCAGAAACAAAGCCACGGCTGGTCGTTCGGCGTCACAGGTAAAACTTCGCGTCGCAAACCACAGACTCTGGTGCTGCAACTGTTCGGCGAAGGAGATGGAGAAGGGATTCGTGAAGCGGCCTTGTTTTCAGATCAGCAGGTGGAACTGAATACACCATACTTTGCTGCGGTCAGTGTGACTTCTGCGGCGTCCGGACCGGACTCCGGAACCGCGACCTTCTATCTGAAGAACCTTTCAAACGACGATGAACCGATGCAGGTCGCGACGATTACGCACAGCATTTCTTCGGACATCAGTAATTCTGTCCCACTGAGTCTCGGATTTCGCACTGGTTCAGATGACAGCTTTTTTGATGGTTTGCTCGATGACATCCGCCTGTCGTCCTCCGCGCTGCCAGTTGAACAACTGCTCCTGACGTCTGAAAAATCTGGTCCGGAGACTCAGGTGTTCTGGCGGTTCGAACCGCTTCCGGGGATCTTTGAAGATTCGTCCGACCATGCAATCCGCCTGTCAGCTCGACTTGGCAACAGCACTCCCTCCACGCCGGCTCATGCAGCGCTGGCCGATCTGTGCCATGTGATCCTGAACTCGAACGAGTTCCTGTACGTCAGGTAAGGATCGCTCGGTAAATAACTGTTTGAGATGAAGTGAGCGGTAAGACGCGAGCCCAACTTCCCCGGAAGTGTAACAAAGTGCGACTGATCGAGAAAAGTTTGCCGTGTTGTTGGATCTGAAATTCGAAAACAGCCGTGTTTTGAAAACTGAAACGCGATGTTGGGAGAAGAAGATATCTGGCGGTCGCGAAATCGGGGCATACGATCCCCGCCATGTTTTTCCGACAGTACTTCAAAGAAGAATACGGACAGCGAACAGCGTACTGGGCGCTCGTCGAATCTTTTCGAACCGAGCGAGGGCCACGGCAGCGGGTTGTAGCGTGGCTTGGGAAGCTCGACGAAGCCGGGCGGGCTTGAGGGCAGGCAGGCCATCGACAGCACGGACACCGCCACAGGTCTACAGGACAAATCCACACGCGGTCATGACCGTCACCGGAGACATTCCTCCTTTGTCGCAGTCGTGATCGATCGAAAAAGGAAGAAGCGATGACGCAGCGTTTCGAAACGAACTGATCACCAACAAATCCTGCTCGACAAACTGGGCCTGAATCTGCCGACAAAAATCAATTTGAAACAAATGTCGCGAGAAAAACCCCGAAACGAACGAAAATACATTCCTTTCTCGCCGAGGCCATATGCGCCGATTCCCAGCCCGGTCTTCCTCGCGACTCCTTCGCCAGCGACTTCGCTCTCAGCCCGAATGTTGATTACTTCTTGAATTCGCTGAAGCTGAAGCAGTAGTGAGCCAACTGAGTCTGAAAGGATCAGGGCAATCGTCGAACAGGAAAACCGTTGTCTTCAAGGATTTATGAGCGTGATCGTCCAATTCACAGTTGAAAATGATACGGTTGGCTTCAAACCACCGAATCACTTCGCAGGGCGACCCCATGAGTGTTCACGAATCTTATATGTCAGCCAGGTTCTTTTCCGGGTGCTTCTGTCCCTTGATACTCGGATTCCTGTTCCTCGTGATGCCGAGTGTGGAACGCTGGAGCGCGATTCCGGCCTTTCACTGCAGTGGCGTCCTGTTCTGGATCTACTTACGGACGAGGAGCGGAACCGATAAAAAATCCGCAGACTTGTAAGATTCGTCCTCCGACGGTGGGCATTTTGATGAACAGGCTTGGTCACGGCGACTCGCTCTCCGATAGTATATCGACAGCGATTCGGATTCCATTGCTGACGGTTCTCGATGTAGGAGCATAGGTGTTCCGATATGCTGAACGACAACCGGAAGCATCGTGGTCTCAGCCACCGCCTCTTACGATTCGAGACCGCTGGTCGATGTTTGGTTCAGGGTTCAGAACTGTTGAATTCGCCGAAAAATCCTCGGCAAACCAGTCATGGCACCATTCGAGCACGTTGCCATTCATGTCAAATATTCCTCGCAGATTCGGTCTCCGTTGCTTCGGCGGATGAGACTTCTTTTGACTGTTGCGAAGCCACCAGCAATATTCGTCCAGCAGGATGGAGTCACTTCAGTGCGCGAACCATCCCTTTGCACCGGAGCGACAGGCAATCTCCCATTCAGCCTCAGTAGGCAAACGGAAACCGCGTCGTCCGGTTCGCAAAGGCCAATGTCGCGGTGCCCACGAAGCATCCGGGTCAGGCTCGCGAGTCAGGTCGATAATCTCCTCGGATTTCGGGTCAGCATACGGCTGGTCCTGTTCTGAAAACTCAGCCTGGCTTGTGAGCCAGCGGCAGAATGCCACAGCTTCATACCACGTAATTGCGGTGCCTGCATGAGACTCCGCCTCGCCGAGTTGACGCATGAAACCCTCGAACAACTTATTAAGGCGAACTTGAACCGCCATTCAAATAAAGATCCGCAGCAGAACCCAGTGTTTTTCAATGAAAAGTGGTCATGAATCCTTGAAGAGAAAATACGATCTCTGGCTACGCATGGGTTGAAAGAAGTTC
>Ga0105044_10008064_pt1 | contig 14500 bp, 11 predicted proteins | sample MAT01_FD_78092 | JGI IMG/M metagenome (GOLD analysis project Ga0105044, IMG submission 78092) | Freshwater microbial communities from Lake Fryxell liftoff mats and glacier meltwater in Antarctica - MAT-01 | ecosystem: Environmental > Aquatic > Freshwater > Ice > Liftoff microbial mat | place...
CGGCCTCGACCCGCCCGATCTCGGCTGGCGTGGGCAAGGGGTGGACGGCCACGAGCGCGCGCCACCCCGCCTTCGCCGCTTCGGCAACGGCCTGCCCGCCCATCGAGACAAGGCGATCCGTCGGGGGGAGAGCACGATCGTGGTCGTCTAGGCCCACGCCGTGCCAAACGTTCGTGAGAAACAGGAGCGCTTGCACTGCGGTGCCTGCTCGTATCTCGTCGGTGGCGGCCAACAGGTTGGCGCGCCTGTCGGCGTTACGTCGTGCCTGTTCGGTGCGATGGACCTGCGCCTGTTCCGACATGCGTCGGTGCCGCAGGGCACCTTCCCCTTCCAGGCTGGTGTAGCCGAACCAGTATCGCGTGTGAAAGTCGATGACGGCCCTGGCAGAGGCAAGCGACCAGACAGCATCGGATATGTCGCGCCCCGTCGAGGTGGCCATCTGGATCGCCATAGTGATCAGAAGGGCAGCGCGTCCCGGAACCTTTTGATCCTCGGCGGCAGCCAGTAGTCGGTCCACAGCATCGGTCGGGCGCAAGGTGCGCTTGACCAGGTCGTCGAGATTGGTCCAACCGAAATGTGGGCGAAGGGCGAACTCGGGCTCTGCCGTTTCAGTCGCCGCCAACGCGAGCGGCACGAAGAGTTCGGCACGTTCGGCGAGCAGCAAGTCTGGGCGATGTTCCTCCTGGTCGCGGTTTCCCGTTCGGATGAGCCGCAACCAACGCGCAAGCCGATCCGCATCGTCAGGCAAGATTGTGGGCAGGGCGCGGGGCAGGAGAGCGGTCGCCACATCACCAAAGCACTTCACCCCCTCCACAGCCGGGTCATATCGCCGTGGGACCCAGGACCGTCCTGCCAAAGCGTCCAGGACGACCGCTTCCTGACCAGAGGGCACCAGCGGGGCTAACTCCCAACCGACGCGGCCGCGTGCGTTGATGCTTGGCTGAAGGCCCGTGGCCCACCGGTCCGCAAGCGCCACGACATCGGGCAGGCCGAGCGCTCCAGGATAAAGCGAGGTGAGGAGCCTCGCCGCTCCTTCGCCGAGCGGGTCCAGCGTCGGTTCCGCGAGCATCCTATGGAACGCGCCTGCCGCAGCCTGCGAGCCCGCATCACCGGTCCCAAGCAGGACGGTCGCAACATCGGGCCGTATGTCGGAGGGCACCTCGGGGTTCACGAGCAGGTCCGCCAGGACGGGGATTAACTCGGCGCAAGCGCGTCCCGAAGCGAGGCCGGCAAGAAGAGAGTTAGCAAATTGTCCCTTCCAGGGGCGTTCGCGCAGCACCGCGGCCACATCCTCGGCGAGGATGGGATGCGCGAGCACTGTCAATCTCGCCCGCCCCCACTCGCCTCGTAGAAAATAGGGATCCTTGGCGTATGCGTGTCGCAGCGCCTCCAGCAAAGTCCGCAGGCGTGGTCCCTGGAAGGCCGACGGATCGCCATAGGCCAACATGCCCACGGGATCGCGGGTGATGCAGCGGTCAGCGGCGGGCAGGCACAGCGTTCCGAACCACGCGTGCAGCCCGCGTAGCGAGGGCGGCGGCTCGCGGTCTCCCCGTGCGAGCAAGGCGTGAACCCGAGCGAGCGGAAGACCGTCCGCGACCGCCATGGCCAAGAAATCTGCGGCCAGGAACTCGGCAATCGTCCGGTGCTGCGGCACCCACGCCCCGTCCCCGCGGGCCAGGAATAGACGGGTAGCAACGGCCGCATCGAGTGCTTCTCGTTCGTCATCCAGCAACCCGCCCGCCAAGCGGTCGCCGCCAGGCAAGTTGATTGCCGCCCCCGGGTCCAAGGCAGGCAGGTCGGACAACAGCATCACAGCGCAGGCCCTGCCCGCCGCCCGCAGGATGCGCTTGGGCGGAATCACATGTCGCGGGCGCGGACGATCCATGCCCGCCTCCGAGGCGAGAATGCCGACGCTGTGTCGGTAGAGTTCCAACCGCGAGGCGGGAAGGCCATCAGGCGACAGGAAGGCCGCTACGAGCATTCGCAAAGATTGTGGGTTGTCGATCAACCCTTCCAGGCCGACCCGCCCGACTGCGTTCAGGAAGTCGCGCGGATCAGCGCCGAGGTCGTGAACGACAGCCTTAACCTGCTCCTGATCGAGCGGCAGCAGGGAAAGCACCAGTAGTTCGCGGCCCGCCGTGCACCCCTGAAACAAGGTCGTGCCCGCCATGGCCGCGTAGTCCATGGGACGACAAGACAACCAGAACCGAGGGCGGCCCAGATCGTGCAGACGCTTGGCTACGTCGTCGGAGGGGGTCTGCCTGCCGGCAGCCAGCGCCTCATCAAGCGCATCGACGTAGATGGCGCAGTCTTGAGACTTTTTGCCCCCCTCTCCGACAATGAAACCGCGCGCCGTCACATAGTCGCCGCCATAGCGGGCAGCCAGCGCCCGCATAACCTCCGTCTTGCCGCTCCCTGGCTCACCCAGCAGCACCACGCAGGCATCGCCGGGGACGTCGGCGAGCGGTATGTCTTGCCCATCGTCGCCGACGATGCGAACGCGGCGCGACAGTGGGACTGACGATGGATGAACATCGGGTGACAGAGCGGATGCGCTCGGAGCTTCTTCGTGGTCGGGTTGCATGCCCTACACCCTAACACGGCGCTCGATTCGCCCGCCTTATGCCAATGTGCACGGCGGTGACAAACCAGGCCACAGGATTGTCGTCGACAGTTAACACCCGGTTGGACAGCCAGTTGTCGCGCATGAACTATCAGAAGTTCTCCATCACGCTCAACTCGGGGCACTTCGCGGGCGGAGGCATCAGGGTGATGTTGGCGGGCACTTCGAGGTCACCCGATAGATGCCACACGGTCTGATGGAGCAACAGCACCGCCTGCCGATAGGATGACGCTGCCGGGGCTGATGGAGCCGTTTCCACTGGAATGGCAGCGGCAGAACCAGGCCCATAGGCTTTCGAATTCGTCGTCCGCTGCTGGGCCGACTATGACTGGCCCTTGCGCAAGCACCGCCCCATATCCCCCGATATAAAGCGAACATCGCCGCGCACGCACCAGCCTGACCCAGCGCAATCTATAAAGGCCGCGATTACCGGGCGGGTCATCGCGCTGTTCAATGATCGTGCGCGGGGCGAGGCGCCGGTGGTACGCCGCCCAGACGGCCTGTTCGGCCCGAAGGCCGTGGCCTTGCGCGTCCACGGAGACGTCACCTCGATGATGGTCGGCGGCATTTCCTCGCTGCTGCTTCAGATGCTGCATCCCGCGGTGCTGGCCGGTGTCGGGGACCATTCCAATTTCCGCGCCGACATGCAAGGCCGGCTGCGCCGCACGGCTCGGTTCATCGCCCTGACCACCTATGGCGGGCGCGAGGATGCTGAGGCGGTGATCGCCCGCGTCCACAAGATCCACGACCGGGTGGGTGGCACCCTGCCGGACGGTAGGCCCTACGCCGCGAATGATCCCACGCTGCTGGCCTGGGTTCATATCACGGAGGCTACGAACTTCCTGAACGCTTGGCGATGCTATGTCGAACCCGGCATGTCGGCGGCGGATCAGGACCGCTACTTCGCGGAGATGGCTCAGGTGGCGAGCGCGCTGGGCGCGGCGCCCGTGCCGTCCGATTGCATGGGCGCGCGCCGCCTCAGCGAAACTTACCGGCCGCAGTTGCGCACCGAGTCCCGCACGCACGAAGTCCGAAATCTGGTGCTGAAAGCGGCGACGGCGGACCTCCTGGCTGCCGGCGTGCAGGTGCTGGGAAACCAGGCCGCCATCGACCTCCTGCCCGACTGGGTCCGTCGCCTGCATAGGCTGTCCAATCCGCTCCTCGCGCGCCCCTTGGTGCGGTCGGCCACGCTCGGTGTGGCACAGACCCTTCGCTGGGCGTTCCGCTGACTCAGCTCCACCGGGCGGCGGCGCGGCCGCTGCCCGGTGGCCAGGGTAATGACGCCAGGGTTCGGTGTCATTCCGTGCGCCACTTGCGGTCGTAGAAGGCGCGGGACAGCGGATCGCCTGTCATCACGGCGCAAAAGACGCGCTGGAAGCAGACACGTTCGAAAACCTTGTCGCCGCCGGCGCGAGACCTCCCGCCCACTCAGGAGGTGCCGAGGTTGAGTCTGGAATCCGAAGCGTCGCGCAGCGCGTCGCCAACGAAATTGAAGGCCAGCACGGTCAGGAAGATGGCGAGGCCCGGAAAGGCGCTCATCCACCAGAACTGCCAGCGGTCCATGCCGATGGAGATCATGTAGCCCCAGCTCGGTGCTGGCGGACGCACGCCGAGGCCGAGAAAGGCGAGCGAGGCTTCCGTGATCAACGCCGTCGAACCACTGAGCGAGGCGTAAATGATGAGGTTGCCCGTCACATTCGGCCAGAGATGGCGAAGTATGATTCGCGTGTTGCTGGCGCCTGAGACGACCGCCGCCTTGACGAATTGCCGGCTGCGCAGACTGAGCACCTCACTGCGTACGATCCGGGCGAAGCCTGGCGCCTTTGCGATCGCGATGGCAAGCGCGGAATTCTGCACAGAAGGGCCGAGGATCGCGACGATGGCTAGCGCGAAGATCAGGAAGGGGAAGGCCATCACCGCATCCATCAGCCGCATCAGCAGCGCGTCGATCCAACCGCCCACATACCCGGCTATCAGGCCGATCGTCGCCCCGATCACGGCCGCGCCGGCGACGGAATAGCCGACCACCTGCAGCGAGATCTGCGAGCCCCAGACGATGCGGCTGAAGATGTCGCGGCCGATCTCGTCGGTGCCGAACCAGTGCAGCCAGGACGGCGCCTGCAACGCGCGCGCGACGATGCGCTGCGGCGGGAAGGGCGCGATCCAGGGGGCAAGGATGGCGGCCAGCACCACCAGGATCAGGAAGGCGAGGCCCAGCATGCCAAGCTTATGGGTGGCGAAGCGGCGCATGTAGCGCCGGGCGGGCGAGACGCCGGCGGAGGGTGCGGCCGTGGCGGACATCGCAGCCTCCTCAGTACTCGATGCGGGGATCGACGACGGCATAGAGCACGTCGACGAGGACCGAGACGAAAAGCACGCAGCAGACGCTGAACAGCAACGCGCCCTGGATGGCCGGATAGTCGCGGGAGAAGATCGCCTCCACCATCATCGAGCCGAGCCCGGGCAGGGAGAAGACCGATTCCACCACGACGGCGCCGCCGAGCAGCGCGCCGACCTGGAGGCCGATCACGGTGATCACGGGGATCAGCGCATTGCGCAGCCCGTGCCGGATGACCACTCGCGTCTCGGAGGCGCCCTTGGCGCGCGCGGTGCGAATGTAATCGAAGCTCAGTACCTCCAGCATCGCGCCGCGCACCTGGCGCATGATCAGCCCGGCGAAGGCGGTGCCGATCGTCACGGTCGGCAGCAGCATCAGCTCCAGGTTGCGCAGCGGGTCCTCCCTGAAGGGCACGTAGCCCGAGGAGGGGAGCCAGCCGAGATGCAGCGAGAAGACGATGATCAGCAGGATCGCGGCCCAGAAATACGGCATCGCCACGCTCGCCATGGACATCACGCTGACGACGGTATCCGCGACGCTGCCCCGCCACTTGGCGGCGATCACGCCGGCGGGGATGCCAATGGCCATGGCAAGCGCGATCGACATCAGGCAGAGCTGAATCGTCACCGGGATGCGGCCGACCAGCATGTCCAGCACATACTGGCCGCGATAGAGCGAGCGGCCGAGATCGCCGCTTAGGATGGCCATGAGCCAGCGCAGGTATTGGATCGGCAGTGGGTCGTCCAGGCCGTAGCGGATGCGCGCCGCCGCGCGCTCCGCCTCGCCGGCGTTCTCGCCGAGGATGGCGTAGGTGGGATCCCCCGGCAGCAGGTTGGTCAGCGCGAAGACGATCATCGAGGCGAGCAGCAGCACCGGCAGCATCTGCGCCAGCCTGACGGCGAGAAAGTGGAAGAACTTCAGCATCGCACCCTCAGAAGATCTCGTCCGAACGCGACTTATCATTCAGGATCGCGGCGACGAAGGGCAGCATCCACTTGAAGTGGTTCAGCATCAACCGGCGCGTGCGGTTGGCGTCGCGCGCGATGATGGATCCGGCGATGGCCTCGTGCAGCCGGATGTCGTGCTCGGGCACGCGCATATCGCGCTGCAGGTGGCAGACGCGCTGCATATAGCGGACATGTTCGCTGATGCCGTTGAAGGTCTGCAGGATCATCTTGTTCTTCGAGGCGCGGATGATCGTCGAATGGAATTCGTAATCGCCCGAGAGCCATTCGGCCGGCGAATACAGTCCCTCCCGCAACCGCGCCGTGATGGTCCGCAGCTGTGCGGCTTCCTCCTCCGTGATGCGTTCGGCGGCGAGTGCGGCAGCCTCCGTCTCCAGCCCGCGGCGGAGCTCGACGACGTCGTAAAGACCTTCCGGATAGGTCTGCACCGCGTAGCGGAAGAAATCCTCGAGCACGAGCGAATTGAGCGGGTTGACCGTGGTCTGCTTGCCCTGCCGGACCTTGACGATGCCCATCACGCTGAGCTGGTCGATCGCCTCGCGCGCAGTGGGCTTGCTGATGTTGAACTCGCGGCACAGCTCCGCCTCGGGTGGCAGCGCGTCGCCGGCCTTGAGCGTGCCGGAGATGATCCACTTGGTGATCTCCTGCGCGACGATGGAGGACAGCTTGCGCTGATCGCGAGCCCTGACCGCGATCATGGGGCCGCTCCTTCCTGCGCATGCGAGCCGGGCGGCAGGGGGTCCCCGATGCTGACGAGCTCGGCGGCACGCCGGATGTGGCGTGCCAGGTCGAGCGTGAGCGCGATGCCGTCCCGCTGCGTGCGGGCTCGGGCCTGGCGCGACCGCTCGCCCGGCATCACGACCGCGGCGATGCCGGGCAGCGGCGGACAGCTCTCGACCCGGTCGCGGAAGGTTGCCAGCTGCGCGCGATAACGTTCCTGGTCCATCAGCTGCCCGACGGCAAAATAGACGGAGAACAGGCTGTTGGTATGCGGATGCACTGCGCCGGCGGTGGCGAGGATGGTGGAGGCGATCTCGCAGAACACCGAGATGGCGAAGCCCTTGAAGTCGCCGAAGGTCATGACGGCCGCGTCGCCGGCCATGAAGGCGGCGGGATCGGCGGTCATCGCTCCGTCGCGCGTGACGAGCCACGGTGTGTCGAGCATCGCGCCGCGGTCGAAGGCCTGCTTGATCGTGCTGCCGGAAACGGCGGAGGTCGCGCAATCCAGGATGATCGGATCGGCATCACCCGGCCCCGGCAGGCCGAGCGCGATCGGGTTGGTGTTCAGCCGGCCCTCGCTGCCGCCGAAGGGGGCGACCGGGCCCTCCCGCGGGATGCCCTGCCCGAAATGCAGCGAGCCGACGCCCTCGGCCGCGGCGATCTCCGCCCAGCGGCCGTTGCGCCCTAGATGGCCGGAGCCGGACAGGCAGACCAGCGCAACGCCGTTCTGGCGTGCCCGCTCCGCACCGATCCGTGCGGCGAAGACGCCGGTGATCTGCCCGAAGGCGCGGTTGCCGGCGATGCGGATGATGCCGCCGGAATCGCTCTCGATCGCGGGGCGCGCCTGGCCATCCACCTCGCCGCGCTGCAGCCGCTCGATGTAGAAGTCGATCTGCCGCGATCCATGCGTGTCGTGGCCGCAAAAGTCGGCATCGACCAGCGCCTCCGCCACCTCCGTCGCGATGTCCGGGGCGCAACCACCGGCGCGCAGGATCTCTGCCAGGGTGGCCTCCAGCGCCGCCGGATCGACACGGGCTGCCGTCATAGCGCGCCTTTCATGGGCACCCATTCCGGCCGCCGCGCGTCCTTAGGCCAGGCGCCGTAATAGTCGCCGACCTTGTCGAAATACTCTGAATAGAAGCGCAGCTTGTCGCGGTCGATCGTCACGCCGAGGCCGGGGCCGGTGGGCACCGCGATCTTGCCGTCGCGATAGGCCATCTTCCCGCCCTCGATGATGTCGTCATCGAGGTAGTGGTAGTGGGCATCGCCCTCGAAGGTCATCTCCGGGATCGAGGAGGCGGTATGGAGCATCGCCGCGAGCTCGATGCCGAATTCGGTGCCGGAATGCATCGCCATGCCGAGGCCGAAGGTGCGGCAGACCGCCGCCAACTCCTGCACCCCGCGCGGGCCTTCCCAGTAGTGCAGATCGGTCAGGATGATATCCGCGGCGCCGAGCCGGATGCCCGGGGCGAGGTCGTCGAACTTCGCGGGATACATGTTGGTCGCGATCGGGATGCGCACCCCGGCACGCACCGCGGCATTGCCCGTAAGGCCCCAGGATGGATCCTCGAAGAACTGGATGGCGAGCGGCTCCAGCCGGCGGCCGATGCGCAGCGCGGTCGGCACCGACCAGACGCCATTCGGGTCGATCCGCAGCCCGAAGGCCGGGCCCAGCCGCGCGCGGCAGAGCTCCAGCACGCGCGCCTCCTCGTCCGGATCCAGCACTCCGGCCTTGAGCTTCATCGCCGTCACGCCTAGCGTCTCGTGCAGTTCGACGCAGTGGTCGGCGGCATCCTCGGCGCAGGTGTCGTCGCGACCGTCCTTGCGGTCGTAGCGCCAAAACAGATAGGCGATGAAGGGAATCTCACTCCGTACCGCGCCGCCCAGCAGATCGCTCACGGGCCGGCCGAGCACCTTCCCCTGGATGTCGAGGCAGGCCATCTCGATGGCCGCATAGATCAGTGCATTCGACAGGTAGTAGGCCGAGCGCAGCATGCGCAGCTTGATCGCGTTGAGATTGAAGGGATCGAGGCCGACCAGGTGCGGCCGGAACTTCTCCATCGCCTTTCGCTGGTCGCCGCCGCCGACCTCGCCGAGGCCGATGATCCCCTCATCGGTGATCAGCTCGATGATCGTGCGCTGGAAGCGGCCCGGATGGACGCCTGTGTTGTGCCGCAGCTTCGCGTTCACCGGAATGGCCGCGCAGGTCACGCGGAAATCGACGATCTTCATGGCGTATTCCCTGGCACCGAACCTTCGACGACCACGCAGGCGAGCTTCCGGCCCTCGCCGACATCACGCAGCGGCGGCACGATCTCCGCGCAGCGCTTCTCGGCGATCGGGCAGCGCGTGCGGAAGACGCAGCCGCTCGGCGGGTTGATCGGGCTCGGCAACTCGCCGCGCAGCACCTCGCGCGCCACGCGCTTGTCGCCATGCAGCCGCGGCGCCGCGGAGAGCAGCGCGCGCGTGTAGGGATGCAGCGGCCGCGCATAGAGCGCGTCGGCTGGCCCGATCTCCACGATCGTGCCGAGATACATGACGATGACGCGGTCGGAGACGTAGCGCACCACGGCGAGGTCATGCGCGACCATCAGCATCGAGAGGTGGAACTCCCGGCGCAGCCGTTCCAGCAACTCGATGATCTGCGCCTGGACCGAGACGTCGAGTGCCGAGACCGGCTCATCCGCCACCACCAGGTCCGGCCGCACCGCCAGCGCCCGGGCGATGCCGATGCGCTGGCGCTGGCCGCCGGAGAATTCATGCGGGTAGCGGTCGGCATGTTCCGGCCGCAGCCCGACCTGGTCGAGCAGGGAAGCGACCAGCGCCCGACGGCCTGCGGCGCTGGCGCCGATGCCGTGGATCTCCATCGGTTCGGCGATGCTCGCGCCGGCGGTCAGCTTCGGGTTGAGCGAGGAATAGGGGTCCTGGAAGACCATCTGCAGCCGGCGCCGATAGGGCTGCAGCGCCTTGGGGCCGAGATGGCTGATGTCGACGCCGTCGAAGCGTATCTCGCCCGCATCGGGCTCGTAGAGACGCAGGATGCATTGCGCGACGGTAGTCTTGCCGGAGCCGGATTCGCCAACCAGCCCCACCACCTCGCCCCGCCCGACCTCGAAGCTGACATCCGTCACCGCGCGCACCGGCGGCTTGCGCCGCGCGAAGCTGCCGCCGCCGAACCATTTGCGCAGCCCGGTTACGGCGAGCAGTGGATCGGCCGCCGTCACGCCAGCGCCTCCGCGCCGAGCCGCTCGCACCGCACCCGGTGACCGGGCCCTGATTCGTGGAAATCCGCCGCGGCGGAGGGCATGTCGCAGAGGCCGGGCTGGAACCGGTCGCAGCGCGGATGGAAGGAACAGCCCGGCGGCAGGTTCCGCATGTCTGGCATCGCGCCACGGATCGCCGCGATCGCCTCGTGCCGCCCGGCGTCGATGCGCGGAATGGAGCGGATCAGGCCCTGCGTGTAGGGATGCCCTGGATCGTGCAGCACCGCCGCAGCCGGCCCGGTTTCCACGATGCGGCCGGCATACATCACCGCCACGCGGTCGGCGACCTCCGCGACGACGCCGAGGTCGTGGGAGATGAACAGCATCCCCATGCCGAACTGCGTCTGGATCGCCTTGATCGTCTCCAGGATCTGCGCCTGGATGGTGACGTCAAGTGCGGTCGTCGGCTCATCCGCGATGAGCAGTTGCGGCTTGCAGGCCAACGCCATCGCGATCATCACGCGCTGGCACATGCCGCCCGACATCTGGTGCGGGAAGGCTTGCGCGCGCAGCGCGGGTTCGGGAATGCCGACGACGGTCAGCAGCTCAATCACGCGCCGGCGGAGCTCGGCGGAGGAGACCTTCTCATGCAGGCGGATCGCCTCGGCAATCTGCTCGCCAACCCGCAGCACGGGATTGAGCGAGGTCATCGGGTCCTGGAAGATCATCGCCATTTTCGCGCCGCGGTAATGGCGCAGCCGCGCTTGCGGCAGCGCCAGCAGCTCGACCGGGGCATCGTGCTCCAGCGCCAGCGTCACTCTGCCGGCGATCGCGGCCGCCGGGCGCGGCAGCAGCCCCATCACGGCCAAGCTGGTGACGGATTTGCCGGAGCCGGATTCGCCCACCAGCCCCAGTGTCTCGCCGCGGCCGATGGTGAAGGACACACCATTCACCGCCGTGACCGCACCATTCGCAAAGCGAACTGAGAGGTTCTCCACGTGGAGCAGCGGGACATCCGCCGGCGTCATACGATCCATGTCATCCCAGGCAACTCCCGTCGTGGCGCGGGCGCGGGCGCGGCGGAAATCCCGCCTGCGTGACCCGCCGCATTCTAGATATTTTTCGATCGAACGGAATCATTCGATCGAAATTCTTGCTCTAGAAACAATGTTTTGTAGAGCACTATCCGTCCGATAGGACGGATAGTGCTCTAGTCGAGCCAGGCGCTGGCGATGTCCCAGATGCCGCCGCCATCGACGGTGACGTTGCGCAAGTTGCGCCGCATCACATGGCGCGCTTCGCGGAACATCAGGAAGGCGTAGTAGGTCTTGTCCACGATGATGCCCTGCGCCCGGTGGTAGTGCTGCTTGCGCTGTTCGCGATCCATCGTGCGACGGCCGGCGTCGATCGCGGCGAACAGCTCTTCGTCCCCTGTGATGTTGGCGAAGTTCTGCACGGCGTTGCGACCGAAGTGGAAGTCGTAGGTTTGCACAGGGTCGGGACGCGGCACGTTGTAGCGCGCTTGGAAGATGTCCCAGTTGCCGGAATCCCGGATGGCGGTGACGGCGCTGCGGTCCGGCGCGTTGATCTCGACGGTGACGCCGACATCGGCGAGCTGCTGCTGCACAACCTGGGCGATCTGCGTGTCCGGCTCGCGCTGCACGATCAGGAAGGAGAGTTTGAGCCCGCGCGGATGCCCGGCCTCGGCGAGCAGGCGGCGCGCCTGCGCAGGATCATGTGGCACGATCGCCGGATGGGAGGGGTTGTAGTCCCAGCCGGAAGGCGCGGCGGGCCCGCGCGCGACGGCACCGAAGCCCTCGGCGACCAGATCGAAGATGAACTTGCGGTCCACCGCCAGGCTGATGGCGCGCCGCACGCGCGGATCAGTCATCGGCGCGCGCTGGGTGTTGAAGGCGATCCACTGCATTACACCTGGCGGCACCTTCAGCAGGCTCAAATTCCGGTCGCGCTCGACCATGGCGTAGTCGGTCGGGGGGATGTTGTCGGCGATGTGCAGCGACCCTGATCGTGCCTCGATCAGCTTCAGCGCGGGGTTGGTGATGAAGCGCACGCGCAGCGATTCCACATAGGGCAGCGCCTGGCCGTCTGCGCCCTGACGCCAATAGGACGGGTTGCGCGCGAGTTGCACATGGCTGCCGACCACCCATTCTCGGAAAATGAAGGGCCCCGTGCCCACAGGATTGAGCCCGTAATCCTGCGCGCTGCGCGCGGCGAGCGCACGCGGCGAAGACATCATGCCGACATCGACCGCGAGCGAGGCGAGGAGCCCCGCATTGGGCTCGCTCAGGGTTAGACGCACGGTGACGCTGTCCACCACGTCGATCGCGCTGACGCTTCGTAGATCGATGGCGCGGGCCGAGCCGATCCGGGGATCTCTCGTGCGGTCAAGATTGACCTTGACGGCTTCGGCGTTGAACGGAGTACCGTCGTGGAATGTCACACCCTGGCGCAGGCGCAGCAAGATCCCACGCCCGTCGTCCACGACCTGCCAGGCTTCGGCCAGCCAGGGGGAGAGGCTGCCATCCTCGTTCAGCCGAAGGAGGCTATCGAAGATGTGACCGGTTGTGTAACGATCGCTCGTAGGTGCGTTACCCATCACGGGGTCGAGGCTGCGCGGCTGCACATCTGTCGAGACGACGATGCGGCCGCCGCGCTTCGGCGCGGCCTGCGCCAAGGCCGCAGGGGCGCCGAGTGCGGTGCCTGCCAGGACGCTCGCTTCCAGCAGGCCGCGCCTGCTGATGCCGCCAACGGACGTCATGCAACCCTCCCATTTTTTGTCACTGAAATCTAGATATCTACAATCGGAATTTCCGTCAAGCTGCCCGAATGATAAAGATCAATTATTGAAACGCACCTGGAGTTAGGATCAATTTTCCTTCTTGCTCCCCTGCCCGAAGGAAAATCGGCGTTTCGGGGTCCGGAGGCAATTGACGGTCCGACCCAATGATATCTAGATATGCTTCACTTCTCATGGAGGAAACGGGGCATGCAGCCACCCAAGCCAATCATCCGGCCCGACCGCGGCCTGCTCGACGGCCTCCGCGCCATTGGCACCGCCAAACTGTCTAGCGTAATCCACCGAATGGGCTATGATAATGTGTTCATCGAAGGCCCGACGCGCACGCACACAGCGGGAATCTCTCTCGCTGGGCCTGCGCTGACTTTGCAGTTCATGCCGAAGCGCCGCGACATTTATGGCGACGACGAATATGCCAACCCTGAAGCCCAGCTGCACCGACACGTCCTCTATCAGGTGGAGCCCGGCGACTTCGTGGTGGTCGACGCTCGCGGCAGCATGACGGCCGGCGTCTTCGGAGAGATGATGTTGGCCTATTTCAAGGGCCGCGGCGGCGCAGGCATGGTGATCGATGGCTGCATCCGGGACTATCCGAATATCAGCAAGCTCGACATACCCCTCTGGGTGCGCGGCTTCACGCCTAACTTCCACACCCAGACAGGCATGATGCCCTTCGCCGTCAACGTGCCGATCTCCTGCGGCGGCGTCTTCGTCCAGCCCGGTGACATCATTGTCGCCGATGACGACGGCGCCATAGCCGTCCCCGCGGTTGCGGCGAAGGAACTGCTGAAGAAGGGCTCGGTCTGGCACGAATGGGAAGACTATTCACGCATCCGCCTGCTCGAGGGCGGGGACCTGCGCCGATACTATCCGCTGGCCGATGATGCGCGCGCCGAGTTTGAGGCGTGGAAGGCCGCGCAGGCCGCCTCGCGAAGCTGAGAGCATGGGGGGCGACGACCCCACCGGCCACCTGCCCACCTCGGCCAGATGAAACTGGTGGGTCGTCTCCCGCAGTGTGACTCAGAGGGCGCCGCCCCTCGGAGGTATCCGGAGTTGATCAGCCGACCGCGGCGGGCAGCCTGATGGGGTCAGTACCGAGGTTGCGCGAGGCTCACGTAGCTGCCCACCGTCGCCCGCCTCTGGCCCGACATGACCGCGGGCGCCGACAAGACCGTTGGCACGCTGCGTACTTGCTCTACGCACTGGCCGAACTCGAACCCGAACTCGCCGATCGCGCCCGCCGCCGCATCGAACGTCACATCGCCGAAGCACGCCTGCCGCCCGGCAAAACGCTCGCTACCTTCATGTTGGCCGCCGAGCCCCAGTAGAGCAAAGAGCATGTCATGACCTTGGCCGCCGGCACCGGCCGCCTCAACCGCGCCGCGCAGCGAGTGGTGAGGGCCTTCCACGAGTGGACAAGCAGGGTGACACGTTTCGCTATGCCGTGCGGCGGGATGGCAGCCCCATCCTTCTGCGGGATCACCACGTCGACCTGGTACAGCTCTGCGATGGGTTGGAGGGCCTTGAAAATTTCCTGAGAGGTGTGGATGGCGCCCTCGACGCCGCAAGTTCCTAGGGACCGTGGTGACGGTGGTGGAGGCAGGTGCGCGTCACGGGACGCATACCTCTCGGGGAGCGCGATCACGGCGCCGTACCAAAGTGTTCGCTCTCAAAGTACGGATTTCGGGCAAGTGCGATGCGAACCAGAGCAAGTGCCGACCGCACTGAAGCCGGCCTTCGACCAAGGTTTTTGAGTTCCGTACGAAAACGGCCAAGTCATCAGGTCCGGAGAGAATTGGCCTCCGGAGAGCGATTTTTGGCCATTTCCGCGAC
>Ga0105044_10008068_pt1 | contig 14495 bp, 15 predicted proteins | sample MAT01_FD_78092 | JGI IMG/M metagenome (GOLD analysis project Ga0105044, IMG submission 78092) | Freshwater microbial communities from Lake Fryxell liftoff mats and glacier meltwater in Antarctica - MAT-01 | ecosystem: Environmental > Aquatic > Freshwater > Ice > Liftoff microbial mat | place...
GGGGGTTCGCCTGTTCGACGTAGCGAAGGATGAGCATGTCGTGTCGGCGGCGCTGATCGAGGACAGCGAAGTCGAAGTCCTCACGGACGAAGCCACGGACGTGGCCACCGACGCGCCCTTTGAAGCCCCAGAGCCAGCAGCGGACGAATGAGCGACACCGCCTTCAAGGTGCTGACCGCCGACCAATGGACAGGAATGCAACGCGACGGCGTTTTTCTAGGGGCGCCGGTGGATCTGGCCGATGGATATATCCACATGTCGACCGCCGATCAGCTTGGTGAAACGCTGGGCAAGCATTTTGCGGGGCAATGTGGGTTGGTGATCGCAGAAATTGACCTCAGCAGCCTTGGTGATGCGCTGAAGTGGGAGGTGTCACGCGGCGGCGCAATGTTCCCGCATCTTTATGCGCCGCTGCCATTGGCGGTGGTGACTGCGACTAGGACCGTTGATCAAGCGGCGTGACGTCATGACAGCCAGCCAGTGCCAACCCAGCGGCGCTGAACGCAGGCGCGGCGCTGACGCCCCTATTGCCGCCGAGCCGCCAGCGTTGTCACGACACCCCACGCAATCAGCGCCTGTCCTGCAAAATACAGCGGCCAGATGATAAGCCGCGCAATGTCACCGTCCATCGCCCCGCCGACGCTGGCAAAGATGACCAGGTCGGATATCAGAAACAGCATCGCGCCGATACCGGTGCGGTAGCGCGGAAAGCGGCTCGCCCAGGCCGCCGCGACCATTAGCGCGATCACCAGAGTGTATATCAAGCCGCCCGCAAGCAGGCTGTTTCCCTGAAGCAATCCCCAGGTGATGGCGAGCGCCAAAGGCGTTACCAACGCCGACAAAGCGCGCTGGGAGGTGGTCAGGGCAGTGCGCGGATTTTGGACGTAAAGGGCGATAACCACCAGATGGCCAGCCGCAAAGGCCGCCGCGCCGACCATTAAACCCGAAGTTTCGATCAGGATATCCCCCATTGCGCAAAAGCCCAGCGCCACGGCAAACATCTGGCCGAACCGGTCGTGGGCATTCACCACCGCCCACAACGCGAGCAGGCCGACGCCAGCCCCCTTCCACAGGATGATCGCGGCACTATTGGCGTCGATGGCGACTGGAACGATATAGACGATGCCAATGGCGAGCGCCGCCCACCACAACCATGGCGCGCGCGATTCCTCGATGCTGATCGTTGGCGTCATGTCCATTCCCCCCTTTTGCCGCGTGCCCAATCATGCAAAAGACCATAATCAAGCTGATCAACGCCTTTGCGTTCCCCTGTCAACGATTACGGTAAACAGACTATGTATGATGTCCATATCATTGGTGGCGGACTCGCCGGGTCAGAGGCCGCGTGGCAGCTTGCCGAAGCGGGGCTGCGGGTTCGCCTGTCCGAAATGCGCGGGTCCAATTTGCCCGATGGGGGCGATATGACGCCGGCGCATCAAGGCGATGGCCTGGCCGAAATGGTGTGTTCGAACAGTTTCCGGTCGGATGATGGCGACAGCAACGCCGTCGGCCTGCTGCACCGCGAGATGCGTGCGCTGGGATCGGTGATCCTGCGCGCGGCGGATGCGACCAAGGTCCCCGCCGGGTCTGCGCTGGCGGTCGATCGCGAGCTGTTTTCGGGCGAAGTGACGCGCATGCTGGCGGGACATCCCAATATTTCCATCGTGCGCGAACGGATCGACGTCCTGCCAGCCGAGGGGCTGACCATCGTCGCCACTGGCCCGCTGACAGGGGCCGCGCTGGCGGACAGTATCGGTGCGGCGACAGGGGCCGACGCGCTGGCCTTTTTTGATGCCATTGCCCCGATTATCTATCGCGACAGCGTCGATATGGACATCGCATGGATGGCCAGCCGCTGGGACAAGGTCGGGCCGATGGGCGACGGCAAGGATTATATCAACTGCCCGATGGACAAGGATCAATATCACGCCTTTGTCGAAGGATTGCGCAGCGGCGACAAGACCGAATTCAAGCAGTGGGAAACCAATACCCCCTATTTTGAAGGGTGTATGCCAATCGAGGTGATGGCCGACCGCGGCATTGAAACGCTGCGCTTTGGCCCGATGAAGGGCGTCGGCCTGGATAATCCACGCACCGGGCGCTGGCCCTATGCCGTGGTTCAGTTGCGACAGGACAATGCGCTGGGCACCCTGTGGAACATGGTCGGGTTTCAGACCAAGCTGAAACATGCCGAACAGGTGCGGTTGTTCCGCACCATTCCGGGGCTGGAAAATGCCGAATTCGCGCGTCTGGGCGGGCTGCATCGCAACAGTTTCATTCGTGCGCCCGCATTGCTGGACACCCAGCTACGGCTTAAAAGCGCGCCGCATATCCGCTTTGCCGGACAGATTACGGGGTGCGAGGGCTATGTCGAAAGCGCGGCCATCGGCCTGATCGCCGCGCGGTTTGCGGCGGCGGAACGGCACGGCACTGCGCTGACTCCCCCGCCAGTGGAAACCGCGCTTGGCGCGCTGCTGGGGCATATTACCGGCGGCGCGGATGCTGCGACCTATCAACCGATGAACGTCAATTTTGGCTTGTTCCCGCCGCTCACCGACGATGTGCGAAAGAAGGACCGCAAGCTGGGCTATACGCAGCGCGCGGGGTCGGCGCTGGCGGTATGGATGGCGGGTGCTGAGCCACGAAACGCCTGAATCTTATCCCGCCCACCCTGAGAGGCGTTTATATAAAAGCTTGTTCAACATTTGCAGGCTGGTGCCGCCGCTCGCTTTGGTGCGGTTGTTGCAAATTCACCCCGCGTCAGATCGCTTGATTTATCGCCATCTGCCTTCGCAAAGCGCTGTCCCGTCGCTGCCGCCCATTCCTCGAACGTCAGCAGATTATTGCCATCCTTGTCGAGTTTGCGGAACGCCGCCGATCGCGTGCCCAGCATTTCAATCCGGCTGACCCGTTCGTTGCGATCCCGGTCATAGCGATTGAAACGCTGTTCTTCGCGGGAGGCTTGTTTGGCCTGGGGTAAACTGGGCGGGGCGGGGCCGAATTTGGGCGCCCCCGCACCCGCCTGAGGTATGGCAGGCAGGGGTGGGGGCGGGGCAGGCAGCACCGCCGCATCCTGATCCTGAGACAACCCCTGCCACACGAACAGCCCGCCCGTCAGCGCCAATGCGGTGGCAAGACCCCCCAACAGGAATTGAGATCGTCTTGCCATCGCCGGTCACTCCATCAGTTTAGAAATCCACACTGACGCGGCCATAAACGAAGCGGCCACTAAAGCCAAAGGGCGACTCACGCGCATAGGGCAGGAAGCTGTTGTTCACGCCGAAATTGACCGCACCAACCTGACCAAATGGCAAGCGGTCGGGATATTCGTCGAGCAAGTTGTTTGCTCCGACCGCGAACTGAACCGCGTTGGTCACGTTGAAGCGCACTTCCATGTCGACCACCCATTTGGGCGCGAGCGAAATATCGCCCGGCGCAGTGCCCGGCGCATCGCGGATATCGTCGCTGATCGCTGGGTTGGTAGCGGTCACCGGTTGGCCGTTTGCTGCAACGGTCGTGACGCTATCGGCCAGGAACACCTCGCCGAACCGGTTGGCGTTCATGCTCAGCCCGAATTTGCCGACGCCCCATGTCAGCCCAAGGTTGATCTTGTTGCTCGGCTGGCCATCGGTGAGGCGAAAGCTTTCCTGTCGCGCGAACAACCGCTGTGCGGTGAACGCCGTAAAGGTACGGCGATCGGTTATTTTATTGTCGCTGATGTTAAGCCCGGCGGTCAGCGTCAGCTTGCCCGCCCCAAAATCGGGCACACGGTAGCTGGCCACGACGTCAACACCTTGGGTGCGTGTGTCAATACCGTTGATGAAGAAGCGTGCCGAGGTGCCGACAACACCGGCCGCTTGCAAAATAGCGACCACATCAGCCCCTACTAGGTTTTCGGTCAGCGTGATGCGATCATTGATTTTGATATTATAATAATCGACCGTGACGCTCAGCCCGCGCAGCATGTTAAACACCACCCCGCCGCTGAGGTTCAGGGATGTTTCGGCGTCCAGCGGCTGTGACCCCAGCGCCTGTGCAATCGGCGAGCTGACTGGAAAAGTCCCGATTTCAATCAACTGGCCGCCGACGTTGTTGGTTGAAGTCGTCGAGAAGAATTGTTGCGCCATTCCCGGTGCGCGGAATCCCGTTGAGGCTGAACCACGCAGGGCAAGGCCCTCGATGGGTTCAAAACGCGCAGCGAGCTTGCCATTGATGGTACTGCCAAAGTCCGAGAAATTCTCGTACCGGCCAGCAATCTGGACGTTGAATTGGTCGCTGATATCTGTGTCAAGTTCGCCATAGACGGCAAAGCTGTCGCGCGATTTATCGATGGCGGTTGTCGGCGAGAAGCCTGGGAAAACCTGTGACCCCGGCGCGGCGCCATTGCTGAAGGTAAAGGGGCCAGCGATATAGCTGCCCACTTCGCCGGCAACGATCTTGTAATTTTCGTTGCGATATTCGCCGCCAAGTGCGAGCGAGGTGTTGCCGATGCCGAAGTCAATCTCGCGCTGAGCGTCAAAATTGATCGACATCTGACCAGCACGCAACCCGCCAGCGTAAAACCGCCGTGGGCTGAGCGCGCCGCCCAGGGATGTGTTGACGGTATTCTCGATCGTGAAATCCAACCGGTTGGTGCCATAATTGGCCGAGAAGTCGAGGTTCCAGCCCGCCGCTTCTCCGCGCACACCGCCAGCAATGGCAATATCGCGGATTTCGCTGGCGATGATGGGCAGGAAGCCGTCGGGATAGATCGGGATGAAAGTGGTGGTCGAAGCTGACCAATCGCGGTTGCGTACATCATTGGCGCGGCGATAAAAGCCTGCGCCATTGCCGTCGCGGACGCCGTAGCTGCCGAAGGTATAGAGCTCAAAATTCTCGCCCAGATCCATCCCGGCGTTCAGAAAGAAGTTCAGATCCTTTGACACCCCGTCGCCAAAGCGGTGCGAATAGCGGTTGAAGGTCGCCTCACGCGGGTCGCCGGCGGTCACATATTGGCGACGCAAGTCGGCACCCGAACGATTGGTCGGCGAGCGGTCCTTATACTCCGCCGTGAAGTTCAAATAGCCGCTGTCGCCGACTGGCAGGCCGATGTTGCTGGCGAAAGTATAGGTATCGCCATCACGGCGACGCCGGTCTTCGCCCGTAAAGGTTATGATGGGGTCGCCGGTCGGCGCTGTGGTCAACCCGGAGCTGGCGACCTGGGCCACGCCCTCAATCGTCGTAATATATTTGCCAAAGCTTGCTTGCGCACGGCCGCCTTCACGCTTTTTGATCTGAATGTTGATCACCCCGGCGATAGCGTCGGAGCCATATTGCGAGGCCGCGCCGTCGCGCAGCACTTCGATGCGTTCAATTGCGAGCGGCGGAATGGTGTTCAAATCAACGCCCGCCGAACCGCGCCCGACCGAACCGTTAAGGTTGAGGAGCGATGAGATATGGCGGCGCTTGCCATTGACCAGCACCAGCACCTGATCCGGTGCCAGCCCGCGCAATGTGGCCGGGCGGAGTGAATCGGTCCCGTCGGTCAGCGACGGTTGGGGAAAGTTAAACGATGGCACCAAATTGTTGAGCAGCCGGTTGGTTTCAGTCGCCCCGCTGTTGACCAACAATTCCGCCGAAATAACATCAATCGGCACCGTACTGTCGGCCACCGTGCGGTCGGTGCGGCGCGTGCCGGTGACGATAATCGTGGCACTGTCTTCCGCTGCGACCTCGGCGTCGTCCTGGGCCAGCGCGGCACCCGGTGTGGCCAGCGTGGCCAGCGTGGCCATCGCAATTAATGCGGTGGTGACCATCGGACGCGTAATGTTGCGGTTCATCGTTGAAGCTCCCTGTCGGCATTGGTCGACGGCTTCAATGCCTCTCAACCCATGCGATAGTCCCAAATTGGCCAACCGCCGCTGCATAGCAATGAAGAAAGCCCCAAATGCGCCAACCATATTAGATTATTTGCAAATCTGTGACGTTGTTGCAACAGTCTTGCGACAGCGTTGCCCCAGCCCGCGATTTGCCCGGCCCGCGATTTGCCAAGCGGCATCCAACCTTTTATCGGCGAGGGCGATGAGTTCGCCCTATCTCCCGACGCTGAAACAGCTGCAATATCTGGTCGCGCTGGAGGCGTATGGCCATTTTGGTAAAGCGGCGGATAGCTGTAACGTCACTCAGTCGACGCTGTCGGCGGGCATCCGTGAGCTGGAAACGCTGCTTGGCCTGATGCTGGTTGAACGGACGCGGCGCGTGGTGCGGTTTACCCCGCTCGGGCTGTCAATCGCGCAAAAGGCGCACCGGGTCCTGCGCGAGGCCGAGGAACTGGCCACGCTCGCCGCCGGGGCGACCAAACCGTTGGCGGGCGAACTGCGCATGAGCGTAATTCCCACCATTGCGCCCTTTCTCCTGCCTGCTGTTTTGCCGCTGCTGCGCCGCGAGCGCCCCGATCTCAAGCTGTTCTTGCGTGAGGAACCGAGCGCACAAGCCTGCGATTCGCTGCATCACGGCCAGGTTGACTGCGTGCTGCTTGCCCTGCCCTATGGCTGCGGCGATATCGACAGTGTGACTCTGTTCGATGATCCCTTGCTGGTCGCTTTTCCGGGCGATTATGCTGGCGAACTGCCCGCCGTGGTCAGCGCCGACATGCTTGATCCAGAACAGTTTCTGATGCTGGAGGATGGGCATTGCCTCAAGGATCACGCGCTGGCCGCCTGCAACCGCCCCGACCTGCGCAGCGGCGCGCGCATGATGGGCACGTCGCTGCACACACTGGTCCAGATGGTCGACAATGGGTTGGGGGTGACAATGTTGCCGCAAATGGCGCTTGATGCCGGAATATTGGACCGGACCGACATCGACACGCGTCCGCTGGCATCGGACCATGACTGGCGGACCATTGCGCTCGTCTGGCGGAAAAACAGCCCGCGCGTAGAGGAATTCACGCTATTGGCCGAGGTTATGCAACGCCTGTATCGGACAGCGCGTGCTTAGGGGATGTGATGCTGGCTTAACGCTGGTCCCATAGCTTGGCCCTAATCCCATGCCGCCGCGCGGGCCGTGTCGCTTTCGCGCGGCGCGACCCATGATACGCGGCCATCGGCATAGCTTTCGCGTTTCCACAGCGGCACGTCGGTCTTGAGCCGGTCGATCAGATAGGCCGTGGCGGCAAGCGCGGCGGCGCGGTGGTCGCTGCTGGTCAGGACCAGCACGATAACCTGACCCGGCGTCATGGCGCCGACCCGGTGAACCACCGTTACCGCTGCCAGCGGCCACCGCGCCAGCGCCCCAGCGGCCAGCGCATCGAGCGCTGCGGTGGTCATCGTCGGATGATGTTCCAGAAACAATTCGGTCAGCCCGCCATCGCCGCGCACCCGTCCGACAAAGCTGGCGCTGGCACCATGGCCGCCACTGTCATGAAAGGAAATTTCTGAAGAAACGTCAATTGCTTGCGCGGTGATATGGACATGCTTCATCCGCCTGTCACCGGCGGGAACAAGGCGATATCGCTGGTGCTGGTGAACCCTGCATCATGGCCGACCATATTGCCATCGACCGCCGCCCGGATCTGGGCTGGTTCAGCGAACGCCGCCGCCCCCGCCGCATCGCGCGCAGCCAGCCACGCGATAACCGCGCCAACGCTGGTTATAGCGGCGGGCAGCGCAACCGTTTCGCCGCCGATCCCCATCCGCTCACGCACCCAAGCGAAATAGCTGATCTGCACCAAGGCCAATGGGTTAATCCATGTGTTTCAGGCCGACCCGCAGATAATCCCAGCCGGTGACCAGCGTCAGTCCGGCCGCACCCCACAGCGACACATGGCCAACCAGTTTGATCCACTCCCACCCCGGAATAGCCCCAGCAAGAATCAAGGCGCCAAAGGCGACGAGTTGAAATGTGGTTTTCCACTTGGCGAGCTGTGTCACCGGCATCGATACCCTTAAGGTTGCCAGAAATTCGCGCAGGCCCGACACGATAATCTCACGCAACAAGATGATCAGCGCGGCGATGACGTGCCATCCGGCAATGTCGCGGGTGAACACCAGCAACAGAATGACCGCTGCGATCATGATTTTGTCGGCAATGGGGTCAAGAAACTGGCCTAGCCGCGATACCGTGCCGCGCGCGCGCGCGACATAGCCATCGAAATAATCCGTCAGACCCATCAGGCAATAGAGTACAAAAGCCAGAGCATAGTCGATCTCGAGCGGTTGGTGACCCTCCATTCGCGTTCCGGGCCACAGCAGGAACAGCAGAATCGGCACCGCCAGGATGCGCGAAAGGGTCAGCAGATTTGGTAGACTCATCATAATCCGGCGTAACCCCTGTGTTTTGGTCATCATGACCTTTGACCGTCATCTTCCTAGCCGATATGGCACCAGCGCGACAACCGGCAAGCGCCCGGTGTGCGGCCATGTGGTCGTATGGGCGCCCAAGGGATGCAAATACGATGACCGGTTCGCTCGGACTGCTCGGCAAGCGCCGCTTTCTGCCTTTGTTTGCAACCCAGTTGCTGGGGGCTTTTAACGACAACCTGTTCAAAAATGCGATGGTGCTGTTCGTTGTATATAATGTCCTGGACAGTGAACGCGATGAAACTTTGTTCAGTGGGCTGGCGTCACTGATTTTCATCCTGCCATTTTTCCTGTTGTCAGCGATGGCGGGACAGCTGGCCGATACGCGGGACAAGGCGCGCATTATCCGCATCGTCAAATTCTGCGAAGTATTGATTATGGTCGTGGGCGGTGCCGGACTGTTGCTCGCGTGGCAGGGGATTGCGGTCGAACTGGTCGCTATTCCGCTGTTGTTGCTCGCTTTGTTCGCCATGGGTGTTCATTCGACATTTTTCGGCCCGATCAAATATGCGATTTTACCGCAGCATCTGGCCAGCGATGAAGTGCTGGCGGGCACCGGTTGGGTCGAGGCAGGCACCTATATTGCGATTTTGGCGGGCACGATCATCGCGGGCGTTATCCCGGTCGAGGTGGCGGCAGGCGCTGTCGTTATGACAGCGGTCATCGGCTATCTTACGGCGCAGCAGGTGCCCCCGGCGCCGCCGGAGGCCGATGCAGACATGCCGCCCGACTGGCACATCATTCGCGCATCAATCCGGCTGATCAGTGCCACACTGCACATCCGCCGCCTGTATCTGGCGATTGTATCAATCAGCTTTTTCTGGACCATCGGCGCGGTGCTGTTCATTCAGTTTCCGCCGCTGGTCAAAAATGTCCTGACGGCCGACCAAACCGTCGCCAGTCTGTTCCTGGCCATATTTTCAATCGGTATTGCCATCGGATCGGTGGCGGTGAACCATCTGCTGAAGGGCAAGGTGTCGGCGCGTTATAGCCCGGCATCGGTGGTCGTAATGGGGCTGTTCGTCGTCGCATTCTATTTCGTGTGCCGCGGCTGGATCAACGACAATCCCGGCGAGCTTTATGACATTGGCGAGTTTCTGGCGCACCAGAATGCCTATGCCATCGTGCTGACCTTGCTGGGGGTTGCCATTTCCGGCGGCATGTTTGTGGTGCCGCTTTATGCATTTCTGACAACAACTGTTCCGCTATCACAAACCGCACGAACCGTTGCCGCCAACAATATCGTCAATGCAGGGGCAATGGTGGTCGGTTCGATCATTGCCATTGGGCTGAGCGCACTTGGCGTATCGGTGATCAACCAATTGCTGCTCAGCGCGTTCATGTGCCTGATTTCAGCGTGGCTGGCCTGGGAATTGCACAAAGCCTGCGACTAGGGACGGCGGTGACTGGGGGCGTTTCAGTACAGAAACACCATGAGCGTCAGGAAAAAGATCAGGAAACTTTGCAAAAAAAGCTTCACGTCGTTCATGCCGATCCACACCGGTTCAGTCTTGCGTTCGGCCACCAGCTCAGCGCGCAGCGCCGATTGCCAGTCGGCGGGCGCGCTGAGCGCCGCGACTTTAAGCTGGCGCAGGTGATGTTCACGCACACGCTGGCGGATATCGACGGATTCGGGGTGGGTCTGGATCATGCCGCGATGCTAACGCAGCTTTAACGATTTGCTAGGGTTAAAAGAGAGTTAACGTTTACGCCGTGCCAAGGTGAGACATTTACCACAGGTCGCGCACCTCATCGGGGCGCCAAACGCACCTTTACAGGCTTTGCATCGCCCATCCCGCCTTGCCCCGGCTGGCACCGCGTGGGGCGCATGCGGATGTCTAGGCACAGCCGCACTTCTTGCAGCCACCCGGCCCGATCCGCTGTCACCGCCAGCATGGCCCCCGTCACGCCGCGATTGCGCGCGGCAAAGGCGCGGCGGAGGCTGCCTGCTGTCTGCGGTGCCCGTGCCAGCGCCGGCATGTCAGGGAATTTCAGGGCGTTGAACAGGATCGACGCCGCCCGGAAATAGGCGACGGGGGTTGGGCTCATGCAAATGCCGTGCTTGGCCCATTGCCGCTGCATCAGTTGGACCGAGGGGCTGATGCACAGATGCTGTTTCAGCACCGGTTGCGGAACGATACGCGCGGGACGGCACCACGCGGGATAGCTGGTGCCGCTGCCCTGTGGCCACAATCCGTGCAGGATCCAGCCGAACCGCCCACTGTCGCCGCCACATTGCACGGCATCGCGCCGCGCGCCCGCCGTGCGGCGGCTGGCGCAATATTGCGGGGACCAGCTGAGCGCGAGCAAATAACCGGTGGTGGCAGTTTGCCCCGGCGCTTCTCCGCGTGGAGCCCGTTCGAGACGCGGGACATCGATGCGGTCAGGGATACGGCATGCAGTTGCCTGCGCCGCCGCCGTAACCGGGGCCAGCGTGACCGCCGCAGCGGCCAGCAAGCTAGGCCAGCGCAAAGTCGAGGCCGATGTCCGCCGCCGGGGCCGACTGGGTCAACCGCCCGACCGACACGTATGTCACGCCGGTTTCAGCAATCGCTTTTATGGTATCAAGCCTGACCCCGCCCGATGCCTCACTGGGCACACGCCCAGCAATCAGCGTGACACAGGCGCGCAGTTCGTCAGGTGTCATATTGTCCAGCAGCACGTGCGTCGCCCCTGCCCCCAGCGCGGATGCAACCTGATCGATCCGGTCAACCTCGACAATAATCCGTTCGATGCCCGCCGCCACTGCCCGCTGGACAGCGGCCTCGACCGACCCGGCCACCGCAACATGATTGTCTTTGATCATCGCGGCATCCCACAGCCCCATGCGGTGATTGGTCGCCCCGCCCATCCGCGTTGCATATTTCTCTAGCAAGCGCAGGCCGGGAATGGTCTTGCGCGTATCGAGCAAAGTGCACCCCGTCCCGGCGATGGCATCGACATAGGCGCGGGTCATTGTTGCAATACCCGACAGATGCTGGACAGCATTGAGCGCGGAGCGTTCAGCCGTAAGCATGGCGCGCGCATTGCCGGTGATGCGCATCAGGTCGCTGCCCGGCGGAACGGCCTGACCTTCGGCTGCCAGCAACGTGATTTCAATGTTTGGATCAAGCGCCTGAAAAAAGCGCACGGCGATGGGCAGGCCTGCAACGATAATCGCATCGCGGCTGTCCATCACCCCGGCAAAGCGCGCGTCAGCCGGGATAATGGCGCGCGAGGTGATGTCCCCGCCCTCGCCCAGATCCTCAGCCAAGGTGCTGCGGACAAAGGCGTCAAGGTCGAAACCGGGGATATGAAAATCGATCATGGACAATGCGATAAAGGGGCGGCGGCGCAAATCAACTTGACGTTTACGTAAAGTGAGGGTGAAACTTTGATTCTATCGTTTCGTCATTGCTTCGCTGTGCCCGCAATGACGAGGAAAAGAGAGGAAAGCCATGCAATCCCCCATTTGCACCATGTTAGGCATCGAATTTCCGTTGCTGGCGTTTTCGCACTGTCGCGATGTCGTGGTGGCCGTGTCGAAGGCCGGGGGGATGGGCGTATTCGGCGCAGCGTCCCTGCCACCACACCGGCTGGAGGAGGAATTGGCGTGGATTGACGCGCATATTGGTGGACGGCCCTATGGCGTCGATTTGATCGTACCCAATAATTTTGCGGGCAAAGGCGATACCGGTCCCAGACCCGCACAGGTCATCCCCGTTGCGCACACCGATTTCGTCGCCGGGTTGCTGGACAAGCATGGCATTGATGCCACCGACCTGACCCTGCCCGCCGAAAGCCGCAGCAGCCTTGGCGACAACATGAGCGACGCGGGCGCCGCCGCGCTGCTGGAAGTTGCCTTTCGTCACCCCATCGGCTTGATCGCCAATGCCCTGGGCGTACCCCCTACGTTGATGCTGGAACTGGGCAAGCGGCACAATGTCCCGGTCGCGGCGCTGGTCGGCACACGCGATCATGCGCTGGCGCAGGTGCGCGCCGGAGTCGACATATTGGTCGTCGCGGGCGGTGAGGCGGGTGGGCACTGCGGTGAAGTTGCCACGATGGTGCTGGTGCCAGAGGTCGCGGCGGCGCTTGCCGCGATCGGCGCAGATACGCCGGTTCTGGCGGCGGGCGGGATCGTCACTGGACGCCAGATGGCCGCCGCGATGGCGATGGGCGCGCACGGGGCGTGGACGGGTTCGGTATGGCTGACCACGGCAGAGGCAGAAACCAGTCCGGTGGTGAAGGACAAGATGCTGGCTGCGTCGTCCAAAGACACGGTTCGTTCCAAAAGCCGGACCGGCAAGCCGTCGCGCCAGTTGCGGTCGGTATGGACCGACGCCTGGGAGGGCGCAGGCGCGCCCACACCGTTGCCCATGCCGCTGCAATCGCTGGTCAGCGAACCCGCGCTGCGCAAGGTCGACAAGCTGGCCGAGGGCGGTCACGCAGGCGCACAGGCTCTGGCCACTTATTGGGTGGGCCAGGGGGTCGGATTAATGAACGAAGCCATGGGCGCCGGCCAAGTGGTCCAGGCCTTCAAGGAAGACTGGATCGCCGCATGTGAACGACTGAATAGATTTTTGGCGGAATAAAAAGCCGACGAACTAAAGCGTGGCGACGATAGCTGTAGGATGTTCCCCCGCAAAGGCGGAGGAACATCCTACAAAAACGCGTCAGTTCACTGTTGCTGTGACAATTTTGCCTGGCTCGCGCGGGGGTTCGCCCTTGGGCAGCGCGTCAACGGCGTCCATGCCGGTCACGACTTCGCCCCACACGGTATATTGCCGGTCGAGAAAGCCCGCATCGTCGAGGCAGATAAAGAACTGGCTGTTCGCGCTGTTCGGGTTCTGGGAGCGCGCCATTGAACAGACGCCGCGCACATGTGGCTGGGCGCTGAATTCGGCCTGGATATCCGGCAGTTTCGATCCGCCCATACCGCTGCCGGTTGGGTCGCCGCCCTGGGCCATAAAGCCTGCGATGACGCGGTGGAATACTACGCCATCATAGAAACCTTCGCTGGCAAGCTGGGTGATTTGCGCAACATGCTTGGGCGCAAGGTCTGGGCGCAGGCGGATCACCACCTCTCCGGTCGAAAGCGTCAGGGTCAGCGTCTGGTCGGTCATGGGAATCTCCTAAAATCACGTTGCCCGACGCCATAGCGAACCGTGCCGCCGTTGCCAGCCGAAAATGCCAGCGCGGCCGGCCGCCGTTGCCTTTGCACAGCCCCGCGCCTAGGGACATGCAAGCAATAACATGCCATGGAGGCGCGCGATGAACGAAACAACGCAGCAGCGCGCCGATCCCACCCTGCCCGTCGGCAGCGATTTCGATGGCGAAAATCGCCTGCGCCCGCAATTTGTGCGCGAGGTGCTCGATCTTGCCGAGGCTGGCGACATAGAAGCGGCGCGCGAACGGGTCGAGCGGCTTCATCCCGCCGATATCGCCGATCTGTTCGAACTGGCCCCCGCCGACGAGCGGTCGCTACTCGCCGCGACGCTGGGTGATTTATTGTCCGCCGACGTGCTGGCGGAAATGAACGATTATGTCCGCGACGGGCTGGTCGAACGGATCGCACCCAAGCAGCTTGCGGAACTGGCCGCCGAACTTGACACCGACGATGCGGTCGCAATTATCGAGGATCTGGAGGCCGACGAGCAGCAAGCGGTGCTCGAGGCCATGGAGCCTGAAGATCGCGCGGCGATTGAAGACGCGCTATCCTATCCCGAGGAATCTGCCGGGCGGCTGATGCAGCGCGATCTGGTCGCGGTAGCCGAACATGTCACCGTGGGCGGTGTCATTGATCAACTGCGCGAAGAACGCAATCTGACCACTGATTTCTGGGAAATCTTTGTCGTCGATCCGCGGCACCAGCCGATCGGCACCTGCCAGCTCAGCTGGATCCTGCGCACACCGCGCGATGTGGCAATCGCCGATGTGATGAAACGCGAACAGCGCCTGATCCCGGTCGATATGGATCAGGAAGACGTCGCGCTGATGTTTCAGAAATATGCGCTGATTTCTGCCGCTGTTGTCGATCCTTCGGGTCGTCTGGTCGGTATGATCACGGTCGATGATATCGTCCATATCATCCAGGAAGAGGCGGGCGAGGATGTCTTGCGCCTGTCGGGCGCGGGTGATGGCGATATTAACGAGCCAATTTCCGGGAGTTACAAA
>Ga0105044_10008071_pt1 | contig 14494 bp, 13 predicted proteins | sample MAT01_FD_78092 | JGI IMG/M metagenome (GOLD analysis project Ga0105044, IMG submission 78092) | Freshwater microbial communities from Lake Fryxell liftoff mats and glacier meltwater in Antarctica - MAT-01 | ecosystem: Environmental > Aquatic > Freshwater > Ice > Liftoff microbial mat | place...
AGCCGCCGAAGCCATTTCCAGCAGGGACGAAAAACTCCGTTTGAAAAACTTCCAGGCTGCTGGAAAAGCTGCGGACAAATCACTTAATCCAAGCGCTGGTAGCATGCAGCAAAATCAAATGATAATGACAGATTAATCAGTTTTGAAGTCGTTATTACATTAAAAACCAAACGATAAAGAAATTAAAAGGGCGATAGATTTCGCCCTTTTGCTATTTACAATCAAATGCCACAATTAATTCAACACTGCTGCATTGGCGTCGATCAAACCCCATCCAAACTGTCCATTTCTGTTCGGATAAAAATTAGATGCCTCTTTCATTCGATCCATGACATTCGCGCGCGATTGTGAAGGATCTGTAGCCCAGACAAGTGCCGCTATTCCGGCTGCGGTGGCTGTTGCTACAGACGATCCTCCGGTGTAAGTTGGTGCATTGCCAACATCAGCGAGTGTGAGTGGTGTGCGGGAGGCATTGTTTCGGTCTTGCATGGTTACTACAAAATCCACCAGAGATCCGCTGTGGCAATTGCTGCATTTCTGCATATTGTTCAGAGATCCGGTTTTGATACCGGTTATGGCCAATGTACTGGAGAGGTTGGCGGGAAATATGACGCCGACAAAAGTGGTGAATTCAAAGGATGTTCCCGCTGCAGCCAGAATCATCTTTCCCTGGTTGTATGCATAATTGACGGCATCTGTAACCTGACCGCTTGAAAACAAATCTCCCATGGACATCGAAATTATTTTAAGATCGGCTCTGCTGCCCAATTCGTAGAAAGCATCTGATACACCGTCTTTTTCCGTGCTGCTGTTTACCAATACGTCCTGGCTTGCACGAACGCTCACGAGACTGCTTTTCCATGCCACACCCGAAGGCGAACCATCCGATGAAAACGGGGCTGCGATCGTTCCACCCATATTGGTTCCGTGTCCGCATTGATCGTCCGGGCCATCATCGCTGCAAAAAATAAAGAAAGTACAGGTTTGATGGGTACCAATTTTCTCAATCGTGCGATTGGAGGAGAAACCTGTGGCAAATCCACTGCCCATTTTTTGCTGATCCGGAGCCATTCCGGTATCAATCAGCCCGATTTTGATATTTTCACCCTTGCTTTGTTGCCATGCCTGATGTATTTTCATGGGGATATAATTCCAACTGACCATAGCACCCTGAGGAGAAGTGTAAAAATCATTGGCAGGAACAAATGGCGCTGCAGAATTTCCACCACACCCGCTATCCGATCGGTCAGAAGCCTCTATCTCTCCTTCCATGCCAAAGCCCATGGGCTCGCAGTACCGCACCACACTAAAGTTTCTAAGATTTGCCAATACTTCATAGTCCCACACGCGCAGATTGATATAGGGCAGTGGCTTATCGCCAAAAGCAACAACATCACTCCTCTCCCAGATTTGATCCGGATAAAGTCTTTGATAGGTATCCAGCACATAGCTGATTAGTGCTTCCCTGACATTCCGCCATTCGGATTGATTGACATTGATCTCATGAATAGATTGATCGATATTGGAATAACCTTCAGGTTGATATCCAACCGAAATAATGGAGTCAGACGCGATAGCCGCGCTCCAAACGACATAATCGCTGACTTCTGACCATTGAAAGACGCCCTCTCTGGCAAATTTGGATTTGGCGATTTCTTCGAGTTCATTTCTCGAAAGAGCCTCCCGATCATTGAGGGGCTCAATGTCTTTGTTCAGTTTTAACACTACAGAATTGGGGGATTCGAGTGCCATTTCTGGTTCCTCCTTTTCACAGGAAGAAAGAATAAAAACGACGGCGATCAATGGCAAGAGATGGTTTAAATTTCGCATGGCAAATTGGTATTGATTGGTTTAACGTTCGAATTAAATCATTTCCAATTGATATTCAAAACCTGCCTTAAAAGAAAAAAAGCCCTCGCTTAGGCGAGGGCTCAGATTTTCAATCGGATATTTTGAGTTAACGCACCGTTACAACGTGACCCTTGTACTCCCGCGTTTCGATGTCGGCCACCGATTTTACTTTCAGGAAATACACGTAAAGGTTTGATGTGGTCAAATATTCTCCGCCGGCATTCGATCCATTCCAAACCTCAGACGGATCGGTGGAATAAAAGACCTGAAGCCCGGCACGATCGTAAATAACCAGCTCATATCTCTCTATTTCTGGACCTGAAAAGACCGGCGCAAAAACATCGTTTTTACTATCGAAATTAGGCGTGAAGGCGTTCGGAATGAATACCTGCAATTCGTCCTCCACACCAGGTTCATCTGTGGTTTTCTGTGCGAAACCATTCATTGTGGTGGCAAACACCAACAACATTAAAATTAAACTTTTCATAGCGTTTGTTACCTATTAATTATCAATCAAATTGTTACGGGTTGGGTAACATTATTTGAACATTAAAATGTAAGCAAGTAGCAGTTAAAAGAAGATGGTTGATCCTAAAATCACATTTGTGACGCATGGTATTATAAAACGTTGTACCGTCTCTACGCGATTTTAGAAAATTTTGATTGTCTCCATTGAAACCAGCGGATCATCGCCAGGCCAAGCGTTCCAATTAAAAGGATTATAAGTTTTCCCCGCTCACCGGCATCTTTATCTGATGGCAAGCGATAGGCCGGCAAAAAATCTTCCCTATTCGGGGCGTACTTATCCGTTTGGCTGGTCACAGAAAATTCTGTGATGTAGTCCTTATAATTTGGATTCGTCCAACCGACTAGGCTGGCCAGTTCATCCACTTCCAACCTTCTTCTGTTTTCCAAATCAACCCGGTACGCTGCGCCAGCAGTACAACTCCAATCTCCCTCAGCCGGATGGTGCATGACATACCGCGCCTGAAAGTTTTCTCTGTTTGGAGTCACCTGAAACTGCAAATCCTGTGGAAATTTGGTTCGCGTATAGCGCACATGCAGCCGCGTGAAGAATACATTGCTTTGAGCATTCATCCCGCTCACCCAGTCCACGCCAGCTTCCGCAAAATCATCAAACACTGGCGGCGGTGATACGCAGGGATCGCATTTGACACCATTCATCGGACTCACATTCCAGGCATACTCCAAAAATACGGCACTCTCCCGCTCACGGTGGTATGACCTGTCAAATAAATCCTTGTAAAACGTGCCAAAATAGGGCTCAACAAAGAGCGGTACATTTCGGTCGGTAGCGATTTTTACTGTGCGGTAATTGGTTGGTTCAACCCGACCTTCTTTTGTGAAAGCATACACGATCAGATCCTGGGCATCCTGCGCATTGGCCATACCGAGACGGATGGGCAGCATGAATTTTTCAGATTCGAAAAGAATACTGATCGGGCGGAGGTAATCAAACCCCGATTCTTTTTGTTTTTCCAGATTCACCTTTACCACAAAAAATTTGGTATTGCTCAAAACATATGGCCGGAGGATTTCAGAAGCTTTTGCGGGAATCTGATAATTGTTTGAACGCAACCATGTTTCCAAACCGTCCGATTCTTTGGCACTAAGAATAAGAATGTCGTATTCTCCCACTGTGTAAGAAGCCTCGATGGTGACTTGTTGCTTTTTCGCAGATTCCTGTAATTCAAATTGAACATTGTCTTCCATCATCCGACTGTTGCCCGACATACTCATCGTTGGCGCATACCGGTAATCGTAACAGGGATTTTCGTCATGATATTCTACCAGTCGGGGTGCGGAATAAGCATCCAGACGTTCGAATATGCCGCGGTCGACCACTTTGATCTGATCCCTGCGCAAAACCACTGGCACAGGCACCACCATGGCAAAATCACTTACATCTCCCTGAAAATCATTGCTCATGGTAATAACCGTTTTGTTGCCATCTCTTACCAGAATAACTTCCGATTTGTGATTGAACAAATTGGCCGGAGCCTGCGAGACATAAAATCCACAGAAAGCCTGGGTTTCCTGCGTGAAGACCAGAATGGCGAGGGCAAGTGATACTGTTTTAATTTTCATGTTTTTTGATTTAAAATGTGAATAATGCGTTGATTTATTGATGAAGCCACTGAAAACGTTTGCCTTGAAAAATCCTGTCGAATAGCGGAGTGATCAGACTCACAGCAAAAAGGGCAATGATTGGTGCTTTGTAAAGGTGAAAGAATTGAGAGAGAAAAAAACTCAACATTGCGATCATCGTTCCCCAAATGATCCGCCCCGCCCTGCTGTCGGGCGCTGTCCGGGGGTCGGTAATCATGAAAAATGCAAAAAGTAAAATGGTGCCGCTGTTGAACTTGTGCAGGAGCACATCCCACGACCAGCCCAGATAGAGAAGGGTTCTGGCGTATTCCAACAGAAACAATACAAACAGAAATGATAAGGCCACATCCCATCTGTCTACCTGAAAAAGCACACCAACAGCGCCGAGTCCAATAAGAAGAACAACGAGTTCACCACTTCCCCACTGTCCTGGAGATATCCACGCATTTCCCGTAAGGATGAGAGCTACAATCCCGAAATTGGTTGGATTAAAAATGTGCTTTCGGTTTATGACAATGAGAAATTTACTGCTCACTGCGATCACGCCTGCCAAAAACATCCAGGGCCAGAAATTAACTTTCAACAACAGACAGAGTCCCAGGGCACTGATCATTGCACTCTTCCAGGAGCCGGAAGGCAACCCTTTTCGCCGTGCCCAGAAGTGTTGTGTGAGCAGGCACGATGTGAACGCTGCCATGTAGATGCCTGCGAATTCAAACCATCCGAGAAACAACCAACCGTAGAGTAGAAAACTGGTGAGAAGAAATATTTGTAGGTAGCGCGCATCGTTCCAGTTGGGTCGAAAAAATGGCAAGGTCAAAATCCGATTCATGGCGTATTTTTTGCAACCGTACACGCGAAGTTCAATGCGGTTCAAATCATGTCCGCATTTTTCCGAACTTTAAACCCAAATATTTTTCTTATGATACGCTACATGGTGCTCACGGCCCTTCTCTGTTTCACTTATGTCAACGCTTCCGCGCAATTTGGCTATGAGCCGTACATTGCTGAAAATGGCCTTAAAATTTCCACCAAATGGGGAAAAGCCAAAGATGCAGATGGTGAAAGAAAAACCGCACTGCTGATCGGCGTGGAAAACACCAACAAATATGCGGTTGATTACGCTTACACGATCAATTTGTATTACGAAGGTATGCTCAGAGAAACCGGGAGAATGGAAGATATGTGTATTGTAGGACTCAAGTCAAACATTGGTAAATTAAACGGGATTTATTTCATCCCACAGAAATTTACCGAGCAACAACTCAAAAACTCAGATTTCAATTTTACCCTGGAGGACATTGAGGTTACTGAAACGGAGGGTTGCTCCGAGGATGCTGAAGAAGAAATAATGCCTGGACAGTGAAAACTCCTTTTGATGAACAGAAAAGCTTCAGAGCGCTGATTCCTGATCTTTTTTCATAAAAAACTGAACGAGTTCTTCATCCGACATGTCAATCGTTTTGAGTCGCTGTGTGGCCTGAAGTGCCCAGTGATCGCCGGGATGTCGGGTTACTACCTCCTGATAAGCTTCTTTCGCCAGGTTGATTTCATTCATATCCGCATCATAAGTAAAAGCGATAAGAAATGACACTTCAGAACTCTTGTCGTTCGCAGGATATTTTTTTAAGAATTGGTCATAGCAACGGATCGCTTTCAATGGCAAGCCCGCCCCACGCGAAAGAGCCCCGGCTTTATAGAGAAATTCCGGTGATTTTTCTTTATCCCCGGGAAACGTTTCTGCGAATTTAGAATACTGTTGAAGCAATTGATTCGCGGCTTCCTTATTGGTCCCAAAGGTATCTCTGTAAACAATCGTTTCAAGACTGTCGATCGACTTCGTCATGATCAGGTGTTTTTCAGTTTGGCTCATAAGTTCGCAACTACGGGCATCTACCTGTTCATTTTCGGTACAAGCCGAAAAAACAAAAACACAAGCACTGAGCGCAATTAAATATTTCATCATTTTCTCACCTTTTGAACCGGAAACCGCATCCGGTATTTCACTTCAATTTCACCGCGGGTAATTTCCTCTAGTTTTCTTTTTAACATTCTTTTCTTAAGCGGTTTGAGAAGTTCGGTAAAAAGAATTCCTTCTATGTGATCGTATTCATGCTGAATAATTCTGGCAGCATAACCGTCAAACTCCTTTTCATGAAAGTTCCAATTTCGATCATAGTAACTGATGCGAATTGTTTCTTCGCGCTCCACCTCTTCACGGATATTCGGTATACTGAGACAGCCTTCGGCAAATGTCCATTTTTCGCCCGAGCGTTCAATGATTCGGGCATTGATAAAAACTCCCTTGAAGTCCTTGACTTTTTGAGCTTCAGGATCTTCCTCGTCATCACCAAAGGGTGACGCATCGGCGATAAACAAACGCAGTGACTGCCCGATTTGCGGAGCAGCCAATCCAACTCCCTGGGCGGCGTACATGGTTTCGAACATGTGGTCGATCAAATCAGCCAGCCCTTCAAAGTCTTTGGGAATATCATCGGCGACGCGTTTTAATACCGGATCGCCATAAGCTACAATGGGTAGAATCATAGACCACAAAAGTAATCATCATCCCCTTATCTCAAAAATGATAATTGACATGGAATAAACATTCCTGATTGGATAAGCGCCTCACATTGTTTTATCACTTTGAGGATTTACGCCCTAAACATCGTGGAATAAGTTGCCCAGAGGAAAAATTACCAATTGTTTGTCAGTAGAATCTAAAATTAAAAATTTCCAAACAAACATTTGACTTACAGAATATTATGATTCATCATTTTTGCCTGGCCCTCATTTCAACCTGTTGGCAGGGTTTTGTAATAAATCATAGGAAATTAAACATCTTAAAAAATGAAAAACACTTTTTTAATCGTTGCGCTCGTAGGATTTTTTGCCACAACTGCCAATGCACAGTATGTTGGAATTAAAGGCGGTCTGAACCTTTCCAACCTGAGCTTTGGCGATGAAGTCACTGACAACAACATGCGTGTAGGATATCATTTTGGCGCTTATTTGCATTTACCCGTTAGCGATGGATTTGGGTTCCAGCCTGAGGTACTCTATTCCACCAAGGGAGCCACAGCTCAGTATGACATTCTGTTCTTTCAGGGTGAAAATTCTTTTAATTTGAACTACATCGATGTACCATTGATCGGGGTTTTCAAATTGGGTGATGCCGCTGAAATTCATTTGGGACCCTATATTGGATTTCTAATGAATTCTTCTGTTGATACAGAAGGTGATTTTGGTGACGGGGAAGAAGATTTGGACAGAGACAATTTCAAAAGCATAGATTTTGGTCTTGCTGGCGGATTTGCAATTAATTTTTCTGCACTTCAAGTCGGTGCCCGTTACAATTATGGATTGCAAAAAATCGAAAATTCCGATGCAGCCAAACAACTTTTGGGTGACGCAACTCATTCTTATTTTCAGCTTTTTGCAGCGTTCCGATTGGGCGCATACTGATTCTAATTAATTTCTTTGACGCAGAAGGGGCCGCAGATGATGCGGCTTTTTCTATTTTCAATTTCCCTTCAGCGATGCAATGGTCAATCTCAAACACAAGCTGTTTTTAAGTTTCATAACTTCGCACTCCAAAGAAATGTGAATGGCATCATCAACGAAACTCCTTTCCGATATTAAGTCCGATCTCTCAAAAGAAATTCGAGAAAAGGCATGGGAACTTATGAGCACAGCCCGCGCCATGAGCGATTTGTATGAAGATAAAAAAGATATAACGGCAAAATATGTTCACGCGACCAGTCGTGGCCATGAAGCCATTCAATTGGCCACCGGGCTTCAACTTACTGAACATGATTTCGTCTTTCCATATTACCGCGACGATTCGATTCTTCTGGGCATAGGGATGACCCCTTACGAACTCATGCTTCAGCTTCTCGCCAAAAGAGATGATCCCTTTTCCGGCGGGCGAACCTATTATTCTCACCCAAGCCTTCGCCGGGAAGGCATGCCGAAAATTCCCCACAATTCCAGTGCCACCGGAATGCAGGCCATACCAGCCACGGGCGTGGCCATGGGCATTGCTTACCGCGAATCGCAAGGGATCGCAGAAAAAAACAGCACGGCCCCCCTCGTCGTCTGCTCCATCGGCGACGCCGCCATGACCGAAGGAGAAATCAGCGAGGCGCTTCAGATGGCCGCTTTGAAACAATACCCGATCGTATTTCTGGTACAGGACAATGAATGGGATATTTCGGCACACGCCAGAGAAGTGCGGGCGAATGATGCAGCTTATTATGCCCGGGGATTTAAAGGATTGGAAACCCGCTCCATCGACGGTACTGATTTTGAAACCAGTTGGAACACCATTCAGGAAGTATTTGCGACCGTAAGAAAAGAAAGAAGACCTTTCCTGATTCATGCCAGGGTGCCCCTGCTCGGTCACCATACATCGGGCGTTCGGCGCGAATGGTATCGCGACGATTTGGAAGCCCACAAATCGAGAGATCCCCTTCCGAGATTTAGAAATACTTTGCTGGAAGCAGGCTTTTCGGAAGCGCAACTCACCAATATTGCGGACAAAGCGCGGGAATCGGTCAGCATGGACTACGAAAAGGCACTTGCGGCGGAGGATCCGAGACCGGAAGATTTGTACGACCACGATTTTGCGCCCACGCCCGTTACCGAAGAAAAGGGAAACCGGAATCCAGCCGGAGCGGAAAAAACCTTGATGGTGGATTGCGCCCTGTTTGCAGTTCAGGAAATTTTGGAAGATCATCCTGAAGCGTTGTTGTATGGTCAGGATGTGGGCGCACGACTTGGCGGCGTGTTTCGTGAGGCGGCCACGCTTGCGCAAAAATTTGGAGACGACCGGGTTTTCAACACCCCGATCATGGAGGCATTTATTGTCGGAAGCACCGTCGGCATGGCTGCGACTGGCTGCAGACCCATTGTCGAAGTGCAATTTGCCGATTATATCTGGCCCGGTCTAAACCAATTGTTTACCGAGCTCAGCAGAAGTTATTACCTATCCAATGGCAAATGGCCGGCAAGCGCCGTGATTCGGGTTCCAATTGGCGCTTACGGGAGCGGTGGACCATATCATTCGTCCAGTGTGGAGTCGGTTTTGGCAAATATCCGCGGCATCAAGGTGGTGTATCCAAGCAATGGTGCGGATATGAAAGGACTCATGAAAGCCGCGTTTTACGATCCCAATCCGGTGGTTATATTGGAACACAAAGGTCTATACTGGAGCAAAATAAAAGGCACGGAAGATGCTAAAACACTGCTTCCCGACCGGGAGTATATTTTGCCCATAGGCAAAGCCAACATTGTACTCAAGTCAAACGAGGACAAAATATCTGCTGGCAACTCTCTTTCTGTGATCACATACGGCATGGGAGTTTACTGGGCAAAAACAGCAGCAAAATCTTTCCCCGGTCAGATTGAAATTCTCGACCTGCGCTCCATTTCACCGGTCGATTCGGAAGCCATGTATGCTTCCGCAAAACGCCATGGAAAATGCCTGATTGTGACTGAGGAACAAATCGGTTGCACCTTTGCGCGCAGCCTGGCTGGTAGCATTCAGGAGGCTTGTTTTGCACATTTGGATGCGCCCGTGCGGGTCATTGGTGCTGAAGATTTACCTGCCATTCCACTGAACAGCATTTTGGAGGAAACCATGATTCCAAATGCGGCAAAAGTGGAGAAAGCTATTCGGGATTTACTTGAATATTAAATACATCTGCCAAAGAACAATTCAATTGACCATGCGTTTTGTTCGATGTGATTGATTCGCCAATTGATCTTCTTACTTTTGCACCGCAAAAAATTACCTTATAAATGTCCAGATTTCATCAACTCACTATAAAAGATATTCGCCGAGAAACCGATCAATGTGTTTCGATTGCATTTGATATTCCTGCCGAACTCAAGGAAGAATTTCAATACAAACAAGGCCAATACCTCACGCTGCGGCTTCAGGTGGAAGGTGAAGCGTTACGCCGGTCTTATTCGGTATGCTCCAGTCCGGTGGCAGATGCCGATATGCGCATAGCCATAAAAGCGGTTGACAATGGCCGTATGAGCAATTTCCTGAACAATGGGATAAAACCCGGCGATCAAGTAGATGTGATGAAACCCATGGGGAATTTCTATGTCGAAATGCCACCCAATGAATCACTGCACATCGTGGCCTTTGCAGCGGGCAGTGGTATTACACCGGTGATGTCTCTTTTGAAAACCGCGATGGCCGTAAATTCCAATAACAGATTTACGCTGTTTTATGGCAACAGAAGTCAATCGCAAATCATCTTTAAAGCAGAACTCGAAAAACTTGCGGCGACATATGGAAACCGGCTCCAGGTGCACCACATTCTCAGTCAGGAATCCACTGCAGATCCATTGTTCAGCGGGAGGATTTCGGCAGACAAATGCAACGACCTGATGTCTCATTTTTCTGATACAGAAACTGCCGACCATTATTTTCTTTGCGGACCACACGATATGATCAGCGCCATTCGCACCAGTCTTTCGCAAAAAGGGATTGCCAATGAAAAGGTGCATTTCGAACTTTTCACGACAGTGGCCCCCGATGAAGAAAAACAGGCTACAAAAGAAACGGGAGAAGGAAAACCGGTCGAAACCAGTCAAGTAACTGTTGTACTGGATGGAGAGGAAACGGTAGTCACCGTAACCAAACGCGAAAGTATTTTGGATGCCGTTCTCGACGCCGGACTGGATGCGCCATACGCCTGCACGGGCGGCTCTTGCTGCACATGCCGGGCCAAGGTGATCGAAGGTGCTGTGGTGATGGACGTCAATTATGCCCTTACGGAAAAAGAAGTTGCGAAGGGTTATATCCTCACTTGTCAGTCGCACCCCACGACATCAACAATGAAAGTGGATTATGACGCGCCTTAAAACGTAGCAGGTTTTTCAGTCCGTGTGGAGTCTGGCCGTGATGGATCGGGCTGGCAAAATTTCCATGAAGTAATAGACCACTTGTGCGATGACTCCAATGAAAAAAAGGAGTATCACCCACCCTACTTTCATAGATGTGGACAAATCGGCATTTGTAGCTGCATGTACTATATAAAAAATGAGTATTCCCAAACTGAGCATGGCAATGACTGCAATCCAAATCAATATGCCGGGAATGAAACCAAGGAGCAGAACTTCTGCCTCAGGTCCACTTTCTGATAAAATGAGTGGAAGAAACTGACTGAAAATCCATATTAAAAGGAAAAGTCCAACAAAAAGCTGGAGGATGGTAAGAAATCCAATGAAGATTTTTCCTGATTTAGATAAATGCATGATCTGAGAATTAAATTGTAACTAAAGATAAAGCCGGAGAGCCAATTATCCATCGCATTTTGTTGGAACGGTGGGTTTCGTTGAAGAATGGTCAATACGGTACACTTCGCGTAAGCCAAATTCTTACTTTCGTAGGCGATGAATACTGATTTTCTGTTTCGCAAGGTTGATGCTGCGCCATTGGCTGTATTTCGGATTCTGATGGGGATTTTGATGGCCTGCGAAGGCTTCGGAGCCATTCTCACAGGTTGGGTGACAAATAATTTTGTTACCCCCGGGTTCACCTTCAACTTCATCGGGCTCGATTTTTTGCAGGTGATCGTGGGCCCACAAGCCTATGTGATATACGCTGGTCTGGGTTTTTTCGGAATTGGTATCGCTTTGGGATACAGATACCGGGCGATGGTGGTGGGATATACCATTTTGTGGGCCGCGGTTTATTTTGGGCAAAAGACGAGTTACAACAACCACTATTATCTCCTCTTACTCCTGTGTTTTCTTTTTTTCATTGTTCCGGCGCACCACTACGTAAGCCTGGATGCCAGAGCCGGCCGGGTTGCGTCTTCTGAGACAGTTCCTTACTGGACGAAATTCGTATTCAAGTTTCTCTTGCTCATTGTATATCTGTATGCCGCTTTCGCGAAAATATATCCCGACTGGTTGTCCGGTCGCACAGTTGCATTGTTTCTGAGCAGCAAGAGCGACCTACTCGGCCCCCTAAGCACGCAGGAATGGTTTATCATGCTGGTCTCCTACGGCGGTATCTTTTTTGACATGCTCGTCATTCCGGCACTGTGGTATAAACCCACGCGAAAAGCAGCTTTTGTCGTATCTATTTTCTTTCACCTTTTCAATTCGATTGTCTTTCAAATTGGCATTTTCCCTTACATGATGCTGATCACTTCGGTACTCTATTTTGATGAAGCGCTCATTAGAAAAATCTTTTTTCGAAACCGAATTTCTGAACCACCTACTGGTTACAGCCTGCCAAACGGCCGAAAGAAGACCACATTGTTTATGGTGCTCTCAGTATTTTTCGTTTTGCAGTTCCTATTGCCACTGCGCCCGCATTTTTATCCCGGTTCTTCCCATTGGACTGAAGAAGGGCACCGACTCTCCTGGCATATGATGTTGAGAAGCAAATCGGGTATCGTGACCTTTTCCGCCAAAGATGAAACTACTGGTCTGAACGAACGCATTTTTCCCGAAAGGGTGATGCCCGCTAAAATGGCGCGAACCATGGGCACCAGACCCGATATGATCTGGCAATATGCACAGCGCCTTCAGAGAGAATTTTCATTAAAAGGTCATCCCAATGTCCAGATTTTTGTAAAATCTTCGGTAAGTTTGAATGGAAGGCCGTATCAACCCATGATTGATCCTTCGGTCGATTTGGCTGCAGAACCCTGGAGTCATTTCGAAAGTCACCAATGGATATTGCCTCACCCGGATTTATAAATTTTATACAGTGTATATGTGTTCAATCGGGAAGTTGTCATTTATCACCATATTTCTTTTTATAATCTTTAGTAACATCCAGGCACAAACGTATTTCCCTCCCCTTTCGGGAAATCAATGGGACACGCTTAGTCCGTCAGAATTAAACTGGTGTCCCGAAAAAATAGATAGTCTGCTCAGTTTTCTCGAATCGAGAAATTCCAAATCATTTATTGTGCTGATAGATGGGCGTATTGTTCTTGAATCATATTTCAATGGTCACAATGCGAACGCCTTCTGGTATTGGGCTTCCGCCGGAAAAACACTAATTGCCACGCTGATTGGAATTGCCCAGGAAGAAGGCAGCCTCGACATCACCGACCCGGTATCGCAATATCTCGGAGAGGGATGGACCAATTGCAATGTGAACAATGAAATGCAACGCACAATCTGGCATCAATTGACCATGACAAGCACCTTCAACAATTCGCCATTGTATTGGGATTGCGAGTTACCCATTTGTTTGCAATGCGCAGGTGGAGCTGGTTCAGAATGGCATTATCACAACGGGGTTTACCGCAGGCTGCACGATGTACTTCAGGAGGCCACGGGAACCTCTGTAAATCTATATACTCTATCTAAAATAATGAACAAAATCGGGATGACTGGTTTCTGGGCAGAAGACGACCTATTCCTGAGTAACACCCGCGACATGGCCCGGTTCGGACTGCTTGCGTTAAATGATTTCGTATGGGATGGAGACGTGGTTTTGGGCGATCAGGAATACATCGCGGCCATGACAACCCCTTCCCAAAATCTAAACCTTTCTTACGGATATCTGTGGTGGCTGAACGGACAGGAGAGCTATTACCTGCCTGTGAATCCGATTCTTTACGAAGGAAGTCTAATACCCACCGCCCCCGATGACATGTATGCCGGTCTGGGTGCTGACGATCAAAAAGTGTATGTAATCCCTTCCAAAAATATGGTGGTAGTGCGCATGGGAGAATCAGCTTATGAAGAAGCAATGGCTTCTTCTTTATTTGATACAGAATTATGGGCCCTCATGGAAGATTTGGAATGTGAAACAACCGATACCGAAAACATTTTGCAGGTAAACGAAAACCTAAATGTCTTTCCCAACCCTTCAAATGATCTGATGTTCTTCAAGTCTCCAGTACTTTACGGTTCTGCTGTTGTCCTGGACCTTTCGGGAAAAACAATTCATCAAATGAGTCAATCAGAAATTGAAAATGGTTTTTCTCTACCAGCGGGAATGTATCTCGTCAAGGCCAAAACCATACAAGGCGAATTGCAGTGGAGCCGCGTCGTATTTTATTAGTAAAATAGAATTGCCTGCCATATTCACATGAGATTAACACGGCGGTCTGTTTTGGTTTTTATCTTGCGCAAAAATTGGGCGTCATGAAAAAACTCTTCTTTGGCTGTTTTCTATTCATTTCGGCGCAGCTTTGCGCGCAAAGTCTCATCTATTCCGGCCCTATGAATGGCTATAGCGAAATGCGCGAAACGCTGGTTTGGGTGCAGATGACAGAACCATGTATTGTAGAATTGGTCTATTGGGTGGATAGCCTCCCGGATCAAACGTTCAAATCAATTCCTGTGGCCGCTGACCCGGAAAAAGCGCTCGTCGTGCACCTGATTGCCGACAATGTCGAACCGGGAACACGATACGGGTATGCCATCCATGCCGATGGCGAAAACCAGTCGAAAGGCCGTGCGCTCTATTTTAAAACGCAGGAACTCTATCAATACAGAAAAGATCCGTCCGAATTTACCA
>Ga0105044_10008072_pt1 | contig 14491 bp, 6 predicted proteins | sample MAT01_FD_78092 | JGI IMG/M metagenome (GOLD analysis project Ga0105044, IMG submission 78092) | Freshwater microbial communities from Lake Fryxell liftoff mats and glacier meltwater in Antarctica - MAT-01 | ecosystem: Environmental > Aquatic > Freshwater > Ice > Liftoff microbial mat | place...
GACGCCCGCGAGAAAGGCGCCCAATGCCATCGACAGGCCGATGCTTTCCATCAGCAGCGCCGCGCCGATGACGACCAGCAATGCGGCCGCGGTGAACACTTCGCGGCCGCCGTAACTTGCCACCGCCTTCAGCGCCGGGCGCACCAGCAGGCGGCTGCCGATGACCACGCCGGCGATCGCCGCCACACCCTTGGCGGCCAGCACCCAGCCGCTGGTCGTCCCGGTGCTTTCGGGCGAGAGGAGCGGCAACAAGGCGATCAGTGGAATGACGGCGAGATCCTGGAACAGCAGGATCGAGAACGCACTGCGTCCGGCGGGCGTGGATAGTTGCTGCCGCTCGCCGAGCCACGCCAGCACGATCGCCGTGGACGACATGGCGAGGCCGAAGCCCACGATCACCGCCGCCTGCCATGCCATGCCGAACGCCATCGTGACGCTGATGATCGCGGCCGCGGTCAGCAGCACCTGGGCACTACCCCAGCCGAACACCGACTGGCGCAGCGCCCACAACCGCAGCGGCTCCAGCTCCAGTCCGACCAGGAACAGCAGCAGGACGACGCCCAGCTCCGCGAAATGCATGGTTTGCTCGCCGCCACTGATGAACCCGAGACCCCACGGTCCGATCAGTGCCCCGGCCGCGAGATAGCCGAGCACGGCGCCCAGTTGCAGCCGGCGGAACAACGGCACGACGATGACGGCCGTCAGCAAGAGGATGGCAACTTGTTGCAAAAGCACGGTGGCGGATTCCTCGAGGGGCGGGCACGTTTCGCGCGGAGCGCACGGCGTCGTTAACGGTTGCTGCGGTGCACCGGCATGGCCGAAGTGGATGCTACGCTGGCGTCTTACTAAATGGCGCGACTTCCGCTACATAAAAAATGGGGCCAGGCTCGATTAAACAATGGGGCCAGGCTCGAATTGTTTAATCGAGCCTGGCCCCATTGTTTAATCGAGCCTGGCCCCTTTATTGAAATTGCCATGACGATGCAAACGCTGCACCACCCGACGATCGAACAGGTTCGCAACCCGCGCACCGTCGAGACGCTGATCACCGGCCAGGCCACCTCCGACGGTGCGGGCGTCAAGTTGACGCGCGTGCTCACGCAACCGCTGCAGCGCCGGCTCGATCCCTTCCTGATGCTCGACGCCTTCGGCACCGACAATCCGGAGGATTACATCGGCGGCTTTCCGGACCACCCGCATCGCGGCTTCGAGACCGTGACGTACATGATCGCGGGGCGCATGCGCCACCGTGACAGCGCCGGCAACGAAGGCCTGCTGCAGAACGGCGGCGTGCAGTGGATGACGGCCGGCCGCGGCGTGATCCACTCCGAGCTGCCCGAGCAGGAAGATGGCCGCATGGAAGGCTTCCAGCTCTGGTTGAACCTGGCGGGCAAGGACAAGTTGCGCGCGCCGAAGTATCGGTGATCGGCATGAAGGTGCCTGCGCAACGGATGGCGATCCTGGCCAACGAGCGTGGCAGCGATGGTGTCGTGCTGCGCGCCGATGCACCGGCGCGGGTGTTGCTGATTGCCGGGACACCGCTCGACGAACCGATCGCGCAGCACGGCCCGTTCGTGATGAACACGCGCGACGAGATCATGCAGGCGGTGGCGGATTACGAGGCGGGCAAGTTCGCCGCTTGACGATTCGCGTGTAGTCGGGTTTTGCAATCGACGTTTGCAGGCGAGGCTTTCTGCCTAGCAGATTTGGCGCAATGCTGAGCCGGCGGCGCTGCAGCCTCGCCTGCATCGTACGGAGCGCATCCATGCCGCGGAGCTGTCGGGGCCGATTGGTTTAGACTGCATCCACACCCGCCGACGGCGACGTGCATGTAACGCGCGGCCGCTTCGCGCAGTCAGAGCTGACATGACCGATTCTCCACAATGGGCGTTTCCTTCGCCGATGCAACCCAAGCAGGCCGACCTGGCCTTCGATCTCGATCGTGCGTGCGGTGCCATGGTGCGCCTGGCTTCCAAGATTCCGGATGACGCCTACACGGCGCAACTGCTGGGCACGGAGCGCGGCGGCAATGGCATCGTCATCCGCGAGGATGGGCTGGTGTTGACCATCGGCTACCTGATCACCGAGGCCGAAACCATCTGGCTCACGACGCATGACGGCCGCGTGGTGCCCGGGCATGCGCTCGGCTACGACTTCGCGACGGGCTTCGGCCTCGTGCTGCCGTTGCAGCGCCTCGATGTTGCGCCGCTGGCGTTGGGCTCCATCGCCGGACTCGATGTCGACGACGATGTGTACGTGCTGGGTCACGGCGGCCGTGCCCATGCGTTGAAGGCGCAGGTCTTTGCGCGCCGCGAGTTCGCGGGCTACTGGGAATATCTGCTGGAGGAAGCCATCTTTACCGCGCCGCCGCATCCTGAATGGAGCGGCGCGGCGTTGGTCGACGATGCCGGTCAACTGGTCGGCGTGGGTTCGCTGTTCGTGCAGGAAGCGATGGGCGAGGGGATCGTCAAGGGCAACATGTTCGTGCCGATCGATCTGCTGCCCCCCATCCTCGACGACATGGTGCGCATGGGCCGCGCGGCGCGGCCGCCGCGACCGTGGCTCGGTCTCTACACCAACGACGACGATTCGCGCGTGGTCGTGGGGGGCATTGCCAAGGGCGGGCCGGCCGACCAGGCGGGCGTGCGCAAGGGCGACGCCGTGATGGCGGTGGCCGACCAGCGCGTGGGCAGCATCGCCGAGATGTTGCGCAGCGTATGGCAATTGGGTCCTGCTGGCACCGAGATTCCGATGACTGTCGCGCGTGGCGACAAGGTCGTGGGCATCAGTATCCGCTCCGGCGATCGCGGCGATTACATGAAGAAGCCGTCGTTGCAGTGATGGATGGGGTTGGTTGTCGGCTGGTTTCGGCGTGAACCGATCGAGCCTTCGTCAGTCGCGACGCCTTGCCGCGACCTGCCGGCCGCTGAAAAGTGCGAGCAGCGCGGCGAGCAGCGCGAGTGCCGCCGGCGAACCCGCCGGGATCGGCTCCGGTCCGGGCCAGAACGGCGCGAAGCTCACCACGTTCTGCGCGGCGTTGTTCGCGCCGTTGACGTCGCCGCCGCCGCCCACGGTGACCACGTTCACGAGTGTGGTCGGTGGGTTCGGATCCACGCTCACCGTGAGCGTGATTACCGGGTAGCTCGCGCCGGGCGCCAACGGGTCGCTGCGCGTGCAGGGACCGGCGGTCTGCGTGCACGTCCAGCCCGTTCCGCTGATCGCGGTTGCCGTCAACCCCGCCGGCAGCACGTCGGTGACCGTCACGAGCCCGGATGACGGCACCGCGCCGACGTTGGTGACGGTGATCACGTACTGCGCACCGACCTGCCCCGGCGTGAACGTTCCGACGTTCTGCTTGGCGATCGCGAGATCGACGAAGGGCATCGCGATCGGATCGGCGTCCGTCGCCGCATCATTGCCCGGCACCGGATCGACCGTGCCGGGCGGCGGCGTGACCGTCGCCGTGTTCGTGAGCGTGCCGGTGGCTGACGCGGACAGCGTGCCCGTGAGCGTGAACGTCGCCGTTCCTCCCGCGAGCAGGTTGACCGCTGCGTTGATGCTGCCGGTGCCGGACGCAGGACAGCTGCTGCCCGTGGACGCCGCACACATCCACGTCACGCCGGTCAGCGTGGACGGCACGATGTCGGTCACCGTCGCGCCCAGTACCGCGCTCGGCCCGTTGTTGGTCACCACCATCGTGTACGTCACGACGTTGCCCGGCGTCACCGACGACACGCTGTTGGTCTTGGTGATCGCCAAGTCCGCGGTCGGAGCAACCGGCGACGTTACCGTCAGCGGCGCGCTGGCCGGCGGCGTCGTGCCCGCATCGGTCTGCAGGCTGCCGGTGACGTTGGTCACGGTACCCGGGGTCGTGGACGTGATCGTGACGACGATCGTGCAGCCGCCCGGCGGAATGGTGGCGCCCGCAGCCATGGTGACGAGCGTGGAGCCGACCGTCACGCCACTACAAGTCCCCGAGTTGCCGGACGTCGTCGTGACACCCGCCGGCATCGCGTCGGTGAACGCCGCGGTCAGCGTGAGCGCCGCCGCGTTGGCGTTGCCGAGCACGAGCGTCAGCGTGGCTGCGCCGCCGGAAGCGATGGTGCCCGGGAGGATCGTCTTGGTCAGCGCCGCGCCGCTCATCAAGCGGGTGTTGCTGTCCGACGCGCTGCCCGAAGCACCGGAGGCGAGGTCGGTCACCGTCACCGTGTTCACCAACGGGTTGGTCGTCAGGTTCGCGGCGAACGACACAGGCACCAGGAACGTGAGCAGGTTCGTGCCGCCGGACCCGATTAGCGCACCGGTGGCGCCGAAGCTCGTTTGCCCCGCCGTGCCGGTAACCGTGCCGCAGCTCGCGTTGCCGGTCACCGTGCAGGTGGCCGTGCCGTTAAGCGTGACGCCGGCCGGCAGCGCATCGGCGATGGTCACATTCAACGCATCGGAGACCCCGGCGTTAAGGACCGCGATCGCGTAGACCGCGGCGCCTCCAGGCGTGTACGTCGCGCTGCCGTCGGTCTTGGTGACCGCGAGCGACACCTGCGCCGACCGCGTGTTGCTGTCGAAACCGCTGCCGGTCGCACCGGACGCGAGGTCGGTGGCCGTCGCCGTGTTGACGAGCGGATCGTCGGTGAGGTTCGCGGCGAACGCGACCGGTACCGTGAAGACCAGCGTATTGCCCGCGCCCGCGCCGATGCCGGCGCCCGTGGTGCCGAAGCTCGTCTGTCCCGCAGTGCCGGTGACGGTGCCGCAGGTCGCGATGCCGTTGGCCGCGCAGGTCACCGTCGCGGTGAGCGTGACGCCGATCGGAAGCGCGTCGTTGACGGTGACGTTGAGCGCATCCGACGCGCCGGTATTGCGGACCGTCACGACGTACGTTCCCGTGCCGCCGGGCGTATAGGTGGCGCTGTTGTCGGTCTTCGCGACCGCCAGTGTGACCTGCGCCCCGCGCGCATTGCTGTCGGACCCGGAGCCCGTTGCGCCGGACGGACCATCGGTCGCCGTCGCAGTGTTGACGAGCGGGTCGGTGCTCATGCCGGCCGCGAACGCGACCGGCACGGTGAACACGAGCGTGTTGCCGGCGCCGGGAACGATCACCGCGGCGACGGCGCCGAAGCTCGTCTGCCCGCTGGTGCCGCTGACCGTGCCGCAGTTCGACGCGCCGTTCGCGACGCACGTGACGGTGGCGGTCAGCGTGACCCCCGCCGGAAGCGCATCGGCAATCGTCACGCTGTTGGCCGTCGACAGGCCGCCGTTGGTGACGGTGACCGTGTACGTGGCGGTGCCGCCTGGCGTGTACGTGGCGCTGCCGTCGGTCTTGACGACGGACAGCGAGACTTGCGCGGCCAGCGTGTTGGAGTCGGACCCGTTGGCGGTCGCGCCCGTCGCGGCATCGGCCGCGGTGGCGGTATTGACCAGCGGATTGGAAGTCATGCCTGCGGCAAACGCGACCGGCACGGTGAACACCAGCGAGTCGCCGGCGCCGGCGCCGAGCGTGGCGCCCGTCGCGCCGAAGCTGGTCTGCCCATCGCTGCCGGTCACGGTGCCGCACGTCGCGGCGCCGTTACCCGTGCACGTGACGGCTGCGGTGAGCGTGAGCCCGGCCGGCAGCGCGTCGGTGACCGTGACGTTCGCGGCATCGGTCGGGCCGGTGTTGGTCACCGTCACGACGTAGGTGGCGGTGCCGCCAGGCGTGTACGTGCCGCTGCCGTCCGTCTTGGTCACGACCAGCGCGACGCTCGCCAGGCGCGCGCTGCTGTCGCTGCCCGACGCGTTCGGGCTCGCCGGATCGGTGGCCGTCGCCGTGTTGACCAGCGGATTCGTCGTCATCGCCGACGCGTACGCGACGGGAACGGTGAACGTCAGCGAATGGCCGGCGCCGGCGGCGATCGCCGCACCGGTGGTGCCGAAGCTGCCCTGCCCCGCAGCGCCAGTGACCGTGCCGCAGTTCGCCGTGCCCGTCGCCACGCAGGTGACGGTTCCGGCGAGCGTCACGCCTGGGGGCAGCGTATCGCTGACCGTGACCGACGAGGCCGCCGACGGGCCGCCGTTGGTGACGACGACGACGTAGGTGCCGGTGCCGCCAGGCGTGTAGTTCGCGCTGTTATCCGTCTTGGTGACGGCGAGCGCTGCCGACGACACGACGGTGTCGGTATCGGTGGCGCTGTTGTTCGCGGAATTGGGATCGGCCGTGGCGGCGCTGACGGTGGCCGTGTTGGCGATGAGCGTTCCCCCGGGCGTGCCGGCGCCGATGGCGACGACCAGCGTGAAGCTCGCATTGGCGCTCGCGGTCAATGTTGCCGTCGAGCAGGTGACGGTACCCGAGGTGCCCACGGCCGGCGTCGTGCACGACCAGCCGCCCGCTGCAGAGAGCGAGACGAACGTGGTGTTCGCGGGCAGCGCATCGCTGAAGCTTGCATTGGAGGCTGCGTCGGGACCGGCGTTGCTCACGACGATCGTGTAGGACGTCGTTCCGCCCGCCGTGACCGTGGCGACGTTGTCGGTCTTGGTGATCGCGAGGTCGGCCTGCGGCACCGGCACCGCCGTGACCTGGTCGGTGTCCGTCGCATTGTTGTTGCCGGCGTTGGGATCGGCAGTGCTCGAACTTGCGGTCGCGGTGTTCGCCAGCGACGTTCCAGCGGGCACGCCTGCGCCTACATTCGCGGTAAGCGTGAACACGGCGCTGGCGCCTGCGCTCAAGCTTGCGATCGAGCAGGAGACGGTGCCGCCAGTGCCTACGGCAGGCGTGGTGCACGACCAGCCGCCCGGTGCCGACAGCGAGACAAATGTCATCCCGCTCGGCAGCGGGTCGGTCATCGTCGCGCTGGCGGCGGCATCCGGGCCCGCGTTGCTCAATGTGATCGTATAGGCGGTGTTGCTGCCCGCCTGGACCGTCGTCACGCCGTCGGTCTTCGCAATCGACACGTCGGCCGCCGCCGCGGCGGTCCCGCCGTTGCCGGTGTTATCGGTATTGTTGCCCGGGTTCGGATCGGGTTGCGTCGCGTTGGCGCTCGCGCTGTTGTCGAACGCGCCGGCGGCATTGATGCTCGCGGTGACTGTAATGGTGGCGCTCGCGCCCATCGCAAGCGACGCGATCGTGCACGGCAGTGCCGCGCACCCGCCACCGGTCACGCTGGTAATCGTCAGGTTCGTCGGCGTGTCGGTGACCTGCACGCTGGTCGCCGTATTCGGGCCGGCGTTGGCTACGACCAGCGTATAGGTGATCGACTGCCCGTTGATAAATGGACCGGTGGTCGTCAGCGTCTTCACCATCGACACGTCGGCCGAGGCGTCGTCGATCGTGTAGCTCGCGGACGCGCTCGGCGTTGTGTGCGGATTCCCCCCGTTGTTGCCGAACGCGGATGCGATATTGATGACCACGGTGCCGGCGGCACCAGCGGAGGTGACGGGACCGACGACGCAGATCGTGGCGGCGCCCACAGCCAGCGGATCGCTGAACGTGCAGTTCGCCGTGCTGACCAGCGGATCGGTCACGCCCACGCCATCCAGCGCGAAGGCGCCGGTGTTGACGATCGTGAACTTGTAATAGACGGGCGCACCCGCGGCGACCGTGGCGTTGGCCGACCAGGGTCCCGCCGCCGACGTCGCGATCTGCTTCGTCAGCGAGAAACCGGGGGGTGCCGCGACGTAATCGGCCGTCGACGGCGCCGACGCATACGACACACTGTTGTAGGTGCCGCTCGCGGTGGCGGAATTCGTGTGCGCGCCGAGGACAGCCGTGACGGGTCCGGTGACGCAGGTCGCCGTCGGATCGATGAGCGCTGTGGCCACCGGCAACGCCGGCAGCGTGCTGGGCACGTTGGCGGTCTGCCATGCGCAGGTCGCGGGATCGGCGCCGGTGCCCGCGAGCGTCGGGTCCGCGACGCCGAACGGATTGAGCGTGACGTCGCCGGTATTTTCGACCGTGAATCGGTAGTAGAGGTTCGTGCCGGGCGTGACCGCGAGGAACTTGAACCACGGCCCGCTCGCGCTGGTCGCAACCTCCTTCAGGACGCTGATGGCCGGTTGCGGCGCATCGACGTTGAGCATGTCGCCGGCGATGTTGCCTGTCCCGGCCACGTTCGCCGATACCGCACCCGTGAGGTTGGCGTAGCTCCCTGCAGCAGGTGCCGTGACCGTCACAGTGACCGTGCACGTGCCGCCTGCCGCCAGCGATCCTCCGGCGAGCGCGATGCCGCCGCCGCCCGCGCTGGCCGTCAGCGTACCGCCGCACGAATTGGTGACGGCGGGGGACAGCGGACTGACGTTGACGAGGCCCGTCGGGTACGTGTCGGCAAACGCGACGCCCGCCAGGGCGTCGTTGGGATTCGGGTTGCCGAGCGTGATCGTCAGCAGCGAGGTTCCGCCGACGAGGATCGGATCGGGCGCAAACGCCTTGGCGATCGTCGGCGGCAGGACGGCGGTGAGCGAAGCCACTGCGGAGCCGCTAGCGCCCGAGTTGGTGCCGCCTTCGGTGGACGAGACGAAACCGCTGACGTTGGTGTGCGGCCCTGCGGTCGTCGCCGTCACGTTCACGGTGACCGTGCAGCTGCCGTTGACGGCGCCGACCTTGGCCGGCACGGTGGCGCCTGCGGTCTGCCCAAACGCGAGCGTCGTCGCCCCGGGTGCCGGCGCCCACGTCGGCGAGCCCGCGCAAGTCGTGCCGGCGGCAGGCGTGCCGGCGACCTGCAGGCCCGACGGCAGCGCGTCGGTGAACTTGACGCCGCTTAACGCGACGGAATTCGAATTGGTGAGCGTGAACGTCAGCGTCGATGTGCCGCCCACGGCGATCGGATTCGGCGTGAACGCCTTCGTGAGGGTCGGTCCGACGGGTGTCGCGCAGCCGGTGAAGGTCACGTTGTCGAAACTCAGGTCCGCGCCCTGGTTGGGCGTGTTCGCGCCGTTGCCGTAGACGCGGAAATAGGTGATGCCGGTCGTGCTGGTCTGCCCGGTGAAGTCGTACGGCGCGCCGTACGTCGTCCACGTCGTCGTCGACGCGAACGCGCTCTTCAACGTCCAGTTCGCGCCGTCGGTGCTGTAGTAGAGCGCGTCGTTGCCCGGACCGTTGGCCTTGCGTTGCGCGTCGAATTGCAGCTTGACGGCCGTGTAGTTGCTGGTGTCGATCGCAAACTGCACGTACGGCGACGTCGCCGTGTTGATCGCCGTGCTGTTAAGCCAGCCGTAGGTCAGCATCCCGGGCGCCGGATTGCCGCCGCTCGCCGCCGTGTCGACCTGGTGCGTGATGCCGTTGCCGGACGTGATCGCCGCGGTCCCGACGTTGCCTGCCTGCGTGGACGGCAGCGGCGGATTCGTGACGTAGGTGCCGAAGTTCCACTGTGCCATCGTCAGGTTGCAAACACCGGTGCCGGCGGGCGTGGCCGCCACAGCGAGGTTGGCCGTCGCGTTTCGACCGGTGTCGAGGGTGCCGATGAACAGGTTGTTCGACGTGTTCACGAACGTGCCGGACGTCGGCGTCGCGGGCAGGCTGACCTGCACGGACACGACGCAGGAACTGTTGGGTGCAATGGTTCCGTTGGCGAATGACAGCGACGTCGCCGCTGCGACCGGCGCGAACGTCGGCATGCCGCAGCCGGACGTCGAATACGTCGCAGGCGACGCGACAGTCATCGGGTTGCCCGACAGCGTGGGCAGGGAATCCGCGAAATTGGCGCCGCCGATCGTCGCCCCCGTGGTGTTCGTCAGCGTGAACGTCAGCGTGGATGTGCCGCCGGCCACCGTGCTCGCGGGCGCGAACGCCTTGGCAAAACCGACGTTGGTGGGATCGACGATGTTCGCGATCCGCGCCGAGCCCAGGAAATCGCCGTTGTAGTGGTAGCTGCTGCCGGAGAAGTCGTAGAGGAGCGCATAAAGCGGCTGCACGGTGCCGCCCCCGCCCACGATCTTGACCGTGTAGGTGGTGCGGACGTCTTGGCCGCCTACCTTGAAATCGCCGCCGACGCACGAGCGGTAGTTGGGGCTCGCGGGGTCGTTCTGCCACAGGCACGCGTCGGCGTAGAGCTTGTCACTTGGATTCGAGACGTACGGCGAGTTGTCGGCCGAATAGGTCGTGCTGACCGACAAGATCTGGAAGATCGTGTTCGGGAAGTTGATGAACGCCTCGAACTGGTTGTAACCCTGGGTTGCGGTGCCGCCTTCGAGCTCGATCGCATAGGTGTTGCCGACGACGAGGTTCATCCCGCCGCCCGGGGCGATAGCCACGCCGTCGAGTTTCATGTTGGTGACCGCGTTGCGGCTCTGCGAGATCAGGTATTCGACGTACAACTCGCGCGGTGTCGGCGTGGAGGCGCTGCCTGACCCGTCGGTCGCCATGATGTGGTAACGGCGTCGGGTGTCGAACGCGGCCGCCGTCTGCGTGACCTGGACCTCGAAGTAGGCATCCTGGCAGGTGCCCGCCGCGATCGAGGCGAGCGTTACCGTCCCCTGCGAGCCGGGGCGCAGGTTGATGTAGGTGTTCGCGCTGTCCCAGTTGAAGGTCACACTCACGTTGCTGGTGTTGGCGGTGCTGCAGACCCGGGCGCCGACTGGAAAGTACTGCGGACCCGACGCAGGTCTGTTGCTGTCGAGCCCGATCACGTTCCAGGTCAGGGGTGTCGCGGTCAGCGCGGCCTGCGCAACGACGGGCGCGACGAGCGACAGCGCTAAGGCGAGGATTCTGGCGAGCGAGCGTACTTTGAACAAGATATGCCTGACTTTGACGGTTGCAGCGGACGGCGCAGCCGGGGACGGCACATCATTCCCCGGGCCGGATGCACCTGTAACTTCGTTGTGACCGATGGAGCTGCAGATCGCCGCGGAAGTTGCCGTAGGCGAGGATGGCGTCAACCTGACGACGCGGCGCGAGTCACGAAGGCTCGACACGTCCGTCACCGTCGCCTCGTGTCCGTCCAACGCTGCCCCTCCCCTTATGGACAATCCCATAGGTTGTCGGTGTGCATCGAGCAAGTTTGGTGCCAACGCCGGACCGAGGGCATCGCGCGGGCGTCCGCCGCGGCCCGTCTCAGGTCTTCTACAAGCCGGGTTTATAGCAGAACACGGGGCCAGCACATCGCCGCCAGCGTGGCGATCCGAACTGCGGCCGCGCGCCCCAATGCGGAGCCGAAGGTGCCGCAAATGTGCAATGCAGACGTTACGCCGCCAAGCACAGACAGGCGTCCTGGCGGGCGAGTCCGGACGCGGCCCCCCGCGCAGCAGCGCCGCGGCTCGCCACTTGACTCGATCAGTCAGTCTCCATGGCAACTCACGCCAAATACGGCGGCGGCCGCCGCCGATGCCAATCGGTCACACCCTGAAACGCGTGGCCAAGGCGCAGCAGCGCCGGCTCGGTGAAGGGGGCGCCGATCAATTGCACGCCGATCGGCAGTCCGTCGGACGACAACCCTGCGGGCAGCGATAGTCCGCAGCCGCCAACGAAGTTGACGAAGCGCGTGAACACCGCCAAGGGTGCCGTGGATTCATCGACGTCGACCACGGGCACCGCGGTGATCGGCAACGTGGGGGTCAGGAACGCATCGCGACCGCGCATCCAGGTTGCGAATTCGGCCTGCGTTCGCCGCGCCGTGTTCAATGCATCGAGAAACTCCGCGGCGCTGATGGCCTTGCCGCCCAGCGTCCGCTTGCGCACCCACGGATCGATGGGTACCGCCGGGTCTTCGACATAGGCACGATGAAATGCAAAGGCCTCGGCGGCGAGCATCATCCCCAATGCGGCGGAGCACGCGTTGATATCGAAAGGCGCGCGCGCTTCTTCGACGATGGCGCCCAGACTGCGGAAGATCGCGATGGCGTCGTCACGTCCGCGCCGCACATCTGCCGTCAGGTAGGCCGGGAACTGTTCAGGCACGAGTGCGGTGATGCGCATGCCGCGCACGTCGACGGCGCCCTGCAGCGCGGCCATGCAGTCGATGGGCTTCGCCGCGTGTGTGGCCGGATCACGCGGATCCGGCCCGGCCATCGCGTCCGTCAGCATCGCGACATCCTCGACCGCGTGGGCGAGCGGACCCAGCGAGTCGAACACGGTGGACAACGGCACCGCGCCATACAGGCTGATCAGCCCATACGTGGGCTTCAGTCCGGTGAGTCCGCACAGTGCGGACGGAATGCGAATCGAACCGCCGGTATCCGAGCCGATTGCGGCGGGCACCATCCCCGCGGCCACGGCGACGGCGGAGCCACTCGACGAGCCACCGGCCACGCGATGGGTGTCGAGGTCCCACGGATTCCACGGCGCGCCCATCGGCTCGTTGCGGCCCCAGCCGCCGAAAGCGAACTCGACCATGTGGGTCTTGCCGAGCGGAATCATGCCGGCATCGAGCAATCGCGTAACCGCGGTCGCGGTGTGGTTCGACTGGCGGCCAAGCCACGACTTCGACCCCGCGGTGGTCTGGCGACCATCGATTTCCAGCAGATCCTTGAACGCGATGGGCAGTCCGAAGAGGGGGCCGCGCGCGAAGCCGGCGGCGCGCGTGCGATCGGCCGCGTCGGCCAGTGCCCTTGCGTCGTCGTCGTACACATCGACAAACGCGTGCAGTTTGGTGTCGGTGGTGGTGATTTTCGCGAGGCAAGCGTCGATTAAGGCGCGTGACGAAAGCTCGCCGCGTGCGAGCAGTCCGGAAAGGTGCGAGAGCGTTTGGAACGGCAGGTCGTTCATGGGCGGAAGGGATGGCATGAGGGCAAAAGGCTGTGGGTATCTCTGTGGGTGACGCGGTGGACGATCTTGGTATGGACCGTGGGTGATTGGTGGGTTTGCAACCCCACGTATCTGGTATTCGATCCGGTATTCAATGAGGCCAGTACGGGCGGAGCCGATAACCCCAAGTTATCATTAACATCATTTATAAACATTGGATTTATGATAGTGCCATCCTCACAATACGGGTGTCCAATCGTTCACTCCAAGGAGCAATGTCATGTCGCAAGCATTTCTCGTCAAGGAAGGCCAACCGGTCCCGCAGGTTTCGTTTCGCATCCGCCGCAACGGCGACTGGGCCACGGTGACGTCCAACGATCTCTTCGCCAACAAGAACGTGGTGGTGTTTTCGCTGCCCGGCGCGTTCACGCCGACCTGTTCGTCCACACATCTGCCGCGCTTCAACGAACTGTGGCCGGCGTTCAAGGCGCAGGGCATCGACTCGATCATCTGCGTTTCCGTCAACGATCCGTTCGTGATGGAAGAGTGGGGCCGCGACCAGGAGGCGGAGAACGTGTTCCTGCTCTCCGATGGCAATGGCGAGTTTACGCAGAAGATGGGTCTCCTCGTCGACAAGTCCGATCTCAATTTCGGCAAGCGGTCGTGGCGCTATTCGATGCTGGTGCGCAACGGGAAGATCGAAAAGCAGTTTCTCGAGCCGCAGGAACCGGGCGATCCGTTCAAGGTGTCCGATGCGGATACGATGCTGCACTACATCAACCCGAAGGCGAAGAAGCCCGACCAGGTGGCGATCCTAACGCGTGAAGGTTGCGGGTTCTGCAAGACGGCCAAGCGGCAGCTGACGGAATCCGGCTACAACTTTGCCGAGATCACGCTGCCCCACACGATCCGTTCGCGTGCCGTGGGCGCCATCGCGGGCTCGGGCACGGTGCCGCAGGTGTTCATCAATGGCCAGCTGATCGGCGGGTCGGAAGCACTGGAAGCGTTCCTGCGCAAGGCCGCGTAACTAGTACTACAAGCAGCAAGACTGCAGGGAGCCGGCAGGTCCGGCTTCCCCAGTCCATGAAAGGTATGAAAGGAAACATGACCATGGCCATCATCAAGTCCACGCCCTCGCAGCAAATCATTGTCGACGTTGCCGTGATCGGCGCCGGGACGGCAGGCCTTGCCGCGTATCGCGCGGCCAGGAACGCGGGCAAGCGCGTGGTGGTGATCGAAGGTGGCCCGTATGGCACCACCTGCGCGCGCGTGGGTTGCATGCCGAGCAAGCTGCTGATCGCGCCGGCGGACGCCGCGCATGCAGTGGAACGGTTCCCTGCGTTCGGCCTGCATCTCGACGGCAGCGTCAAGGTCGACGGCCGCGCCGTCATGGCGCGCGTCAAGCGCGAGCGCGACCGCTTCGTCGGCTACGTGCTGCGCGGGGTCGATGGCATACCGGACGCCGACAAGGTTCGCGGTCACGCGCGCTTCGTCGACGACACGACGCTGCGGGTCGACGAGAAATTGACGATCAAGGCGTCGCGCGTGGTGATTGCCACCGGCTCGTCGCCAGCGTATCCGCCGGCGTGGAAGGTTCTGGGCGATCGGCTGGTCATCAACGACGACGTGTTCGAGTGGGATGACCTGCCGGAAAGCGTCGCAGTGTTCGGCCCGGGCGTGGTCGGTCTCGAAATCGGCCAGGCGCTGCATCGGCTGGGCGTGCGTGTGAAGGTGTTCGGTCGTGGCGGTGGCGTGGGTCCGCTGGCCGATCCGGCGCTGCTGGAGATTGCGCGCCGCGATTTTGGCGAAGAGTTTTATCTCGACACCGATGCGCACGCCGACGTGGCC
>Ga0105044_10008074_pt1 | contig 14491 bp, 13 predicted proteins | sample MAT01_FD_78092 | JGI IMG/M metagenome (GOLD analysis project Ga0105044, IMG submission 78092) | Freshwater microbial communities from Lake Fryxell liftoff mats and glacier meltwater in Antarctica - MAT-01 | ecosystem: Environmental > Aquatic > Freshwater > Ice > Liftoff microbial mat | place...
GTCGCCCCTATTTGATGGTCGGTTCCATTCAATTGATCGGCGAACGTTCAATCGAAACATCCACGCATGTGACTGGCGACGAATACTTCCTTGCCGGTCACTTTCCAGGGTCGCCGATTGTTCCCGGTGCCATGCTCCAGGAAATGACAACGCAATCGGCTGGAATTCTGCTTGCCGCCAGATTCAACCCGATGGAGCAGTTCAACACGCATGACCCGTTCTTCAACAAGTATGCTCTGGGAGTCCTGGTGAGGCTGAAGGGGGCACGATTTCGAGGCTTTACGCGACCGGGCGATACTCTGTACACGCATGTCGAGTTGACGGATCAAGTTGGGGAAATTTTTGAATTCAAGGGTCGCACCCTGTTGAATGGCAAGCCGATCATGACCAACAGCTTTCAACTGGCAAACATTCTGTCAACGACCTTGCAGGGTGATCAACAAAGTGTACGAAAACTTGAGCCGCGCTGATTTTTCAATGTCTCGGGAACAACGTTGAATCGGCGTTGTTGCCGCAGCCAATCTGTCAAAATCCTGGTCCCTTCATTTCAATCGAATCAGAATCTCATTCCGCCGGAAAGGGTTCGGCGTCCAGGGAGGATCATACCCGGCGAATTCGACAGAGTCAGTCCCAGCCAGTCCTTTGTTATCGATCCACTGACGCAATTTGTCTTCGTTTTTTGCCCTCAATTCCAGATCCGTTCGTCCCGAGAATCGGATGACAGCAAATCGCCCACCGTCGCGTTCTTGAATTTGTACGTTTTCGTCCGTCGGATTGGGAATGTGTTCCGAAGAGACTTTTTCGGGAACGACAAAACCCATTTGTCCGTCAGCATCTCGCCCCTCGGGTTTCATAAACACAGGAGTCGTCATCGCGACTTTGAGGTCATTTTCATTTCTGCCACTGATGTACCCGAACAGCCTTCCGAAACTGTTGTCACTGCCCTGCGAATTCATCGGCGTCGTGACTAACATCAGATCCGGATAATCACGGATTTCAAATGGCCCGTCCGATTCGAGCACGCTGTAAGCAGCCGTCTCGTAGGAAGTGCGGGCCGTCATTCTCCAACCGACTCCGGCAATCACCAGAAGTAGTATCAGCATGGCTGAATAAACCATCTTTGGTACCGTCATTTTAAGTTTCATCACGAGACTTCATTGAGCGAGACGCCCAAGCTGAGGGGATTTTACAAAAGAATCCGGAAGAGCAACATCAAGTGAACCGCAATGTAATTATTTGATCGGCATTGTTTCGTCTACTGTCGTCATTATTTCGTCTCCTGTGGTTTCGTCCACTTTGTCCGAAGGATTCAGGAGCATTGTCCGGCAACTTCGTGCGGCGGGTCTTCGCTGCTGATTGTGCGGACGCAGGTTTCGTGGTTTTGGTCATGGTTCGGACACTCCTTGTCGAACGTGGTAAGTAGATCGGGCATCGTAAGCAGAGAATCAAAATCGGACAGTACTGGTGCATCAATCTGAATGTCGGTCACGGCCGGAAGGCAGCCCGCGCTGGCAACGAGCGAGCGTATTCGGTCCACCGTGATCGCTTCGCCGGCGGCGATCAGATGGCGCCGCGAATCGATGACCGCTTCTTCACTTTCTCGAGCCGCAAGTTCCAGAATCCGGACGTACATTTTGTCGGCGACGTCTTCGGAATGGGCGTCCCGCAGCATGTCGTAGGCCATGCGAAACTGGCTGGTCGGGAACATTTCTTCGCGGTATTGGTAGTTGGCAAACGCGCCGGGCTTGCGAACCAGCGAATCCGAGCGGTGCCGCTGTGGCACACCCCCGAATTCCCACAACGCTTTCTGAATGCCCTGACTGAGAGCTTCAAACGATTCCGAAAAACACAATGAGACTGATTCGACATTGCTGTATGTCAGCACGCAGTGAAACAGTGTGTGGTCGAATCTCACTCTGGCGATTGTCACGCCGAGGTCGTTGCAGACCGTGAAGTCGCTCGCAGCCAGTCGGCCCGGATGATAAATCTGGCTGAAGTAAACTGTCTTGTTCGGCCCGTGAAGACTCCGCCATGTGGAGACGCGCCGCTCGAACGTACGCCTCATGGAATCCGGGAACCGACCGGGGCCTGTTTGCTGAAGCCACTCGAACAGCGTCTTGGCCTTCAATGCCGGTTCGTCTTCGAGCTTTCTCTGAACATTCGCCCAAACATCCACAAACGGGTCGAGCCGTGTCCGGTAATCCCGAGGCCTTCTCCGCTGGAAAGGCAACCGCTGGTCGTCACGGTAATTACGTGCTCTTTTCTCCGTCATTTCCGTCATCCTTGCTGATGCAGCCAGTGATCTGCCCAGACTGAGCAGCCGCCGCAGTTCTTTAACGTGTCCGTCCTTGATCATCGCATCCTCCTTGGTAATCAGGAGTTACAATGATGACGAAAGACTCCCATCACGGGAATTCTAATTGTCGTTCACCCCGCCATTCACGTCCCCCAAAATCCGGTCGCTCCGGGATTTCTTGTTGTCGCTGTCAGGGAAAAACAATTGTCGCTGGACACAGTCGAGAAGCAGAAACATGACAATGTCGTGAAATATGGCGTGCGCGGGCCATTGGGGGTTGTGAAAGTGCCCATTATCGCCTGGCAGAGGATCAACGATTGTAGACACGATCGCGGATAGGCGCACTGCGAGCGAAAGAAAGACTTTCCCAACCATCTGTTGACGCATGCCTGTTTAATCCCCTTTATCGAATCCGCTAGGGTGACGCCGAACGCCCGGCATTACCCAGGGCGAGTAACTAACAAATGCAACTACCACGCTCGGACGACCCGGCCCTTGTTGTGCATGTCATTGCTTCCCTTGATTTTGGGTGAAGTATTTTTTGATTTTGATTTGGCTGCTTCCAATGACAGAATCACGAATCTTTACTCGATCATGGTACGAGTCGAGTCGATTCCCCGCAATCATGGGCCAGTTCTAGATGAATGATTGATCGTCGCCCCTTGCTTCGCGAATGGAACGCTTTTTTTTGCGGAGTAGAAGACGGACGCATTCGCATGCGTCAATCAAAGGCGCGGAAGAGGAAATTCGTCTCCCGCCTCGAGCCGCTGGAACCATCGAATGAGTTGCATCGTCAAGGCGTGTCCGATCAGCATGCCAGGCAGCATGCCGATCGTCATTCCGGCGAACCCTGTGAGCACGTTCCAGGACCCTTGTGCCCCGAACATGTCACCGACGTAATAGCCACCGACCAGCATTCCCAGCACCATGCCCGCGTTGCCTCCGGTAAACATCGAAAAAGGGCAAATCCACCCGCGCGGCAACGATCGTCGTCCAGCAAATTTCATGGCCAGCGTCCCTGCAAACAGCATTCCCGTTAACATTCCGGTATGAGATGTCACGGTATGCCAATTGAAGTCGAGAAAAAATGTTTCGCAGAGACACGAGTTGCTGGTTGATGTCCCAAATGCGGTATCAACCCACCAACCTAAGACCATCCCGAGGTTGCCGAAAGTGAGCATTCCGAACGACATATCCAGCCAATGAGAGATACGCATGTTTCGAAACCAGGCCGCTGCCATACGCCAGCCAACCAGACTGAACACACTGACCAACATCACCGCGAATGGCCACGAGGACCTGGCCAACCATGCCAGAAATAAACCTTGCATTGCGAGCGAGCAGCCATGACCAATCGCCAGTAACTTAGCGCGGCCCACGGAGTCGCTCGACGAGGTGGATTTCGCCTTGAGGTCACAGTCGTATGCCGAACCCTGGCGACCGGTGCTCAGGGAAAACAACACCACGCCGAGGCTACTGAGCACCATGATGATCGCGGCAGCGACTGGATGCAGCAGACCTCCTGCCGCCAAACTGATCCCCAGAATGTTGTACGAAATGGCCCAGATGAGGTTAAAGCGCAGGATCATGGTGGCACGACGACAGACGAGGATGGCCCAGGGGATGACGTTCAAATCACCGTGGAACATCGTCGCCATTGCCGAGGCAGCGGCGAGGCCATCCGCTCGACCAAGAGCGATTCCCGCATGAGCTGCAGCAAGTGCCCCGGCATCGTTCATGCCATCTCCCACGAACAGCGGGCGTCCCCGTTGGCGAACGATCTCCTCCACCGCCTGTAGCTTGTCAGTCGGTAGCAGGCCCACTCGAATGTCAGACACCAACGCTGCGGCGTCGCGAGCTTTCGAATCACCCGTCATCACCTCCACTGGCAGATCCAACTGTCGCAAGGATTTGATCGATTCCGCTGCCGAGGCGCGCAACGGATTCGACACCAAAGCGATCGCTGCGAGATGTCCGCCAAGCTCGATGTCAACGCGAACTCCAGAGACGACAGGGAGTTGACGGGCGAGCGCGATGGATTCCTCGCGATCGAGTTGGCCGAACCATTCCGGACGTCCCAACCGCAGAATGCTCTGGTTGCCGTCAGGGCCCACGATGGCGGCTTCTACACCGCAGCCGGGGACGTTTCGAATCGACACGACCCGTACAGTGCTGGAATCGACATCATTTATGACGCCCGAAAATGCTCGGGCAAACGGATGATCGCTCAACGTCTGAACCGCAGCCACCGAGGACAAGAGACGTTCACGATCCGTTCCATCGCTGACTGTGGCGAGTCCGACGAGCCCGCACTCGTCGTCCGTTAGCGTCCCGGTTTTATCGAAGATCACTCGATCGACTCTCGCCATCCGCTCGACAAAGTCTGCATGTTGGACGAGCAACCCGCGTTCGGCAAGCCGCCCGATGGCGGACCAGAGTGCCAACGGCGTCGCGAGACCCAGAGCGCACGGACAGGCTACCAGCAGAACGGACAGAGAACGGAACAGGCCGGTCTGCCACGTCGCGTTCCAGGTCCAGAATGCAAATGTTGCCAGAGCGACCATGGCGACGAACGGAAAGAGGAGTCTTGCCATCCGATCCGCACGAACTTGAGCGGGGGCCGTTTCGCGACAGACTCGTTCGACGGCCGCTAATAGCGTATCGACCTGTCGCTCGGTCCCCGCGCGAATGGCCCGCACATGAAACGCGGCATCCAAACTGAAACTCCCCGCGAGAACTCGATCGCCCGGTCCACAGACGCGGGCGAATGGCTCACCGCTCATTGGCGTATCCTGAATGAACCCCTCGCCAAGCACGATTTCGCCATCGACCGCGATCGTCTCACCGGGACTGACTGCGACCAGGCCTCCCACGTTCACGGCCGAGACTTCTGAGGGATTCAGGTGGCCGTCGATGCCGATGACTCGGCACGTGGCGAGCCGCTCGGACCAGGTTCGAATCGCCTTTAATGCATCAGATCGACTCCGGTCTGTCATACGTTTTCCCACCGCCGAGACGACGAAGAGTACCGATATGACCTCGAAGTAGATCGGACCCTGGCCGGTGATGAGGGATTGAATAGACGCCCCCGCAGCGCCCAGCATGCCGGTGAGAAACAACGCATCCAGTGTGACTCGCTTTTGCCGCAACTCGACCACGGCTGACCGCGCGACCGGCCCTATCAGGAGTCCGACGACGGCAAGTGTCGCCAATAAAACTGCAAATTGCAGTACCCTCAATGTTTCCGGGTCGGGCGGAGAAAGATTGATCGCAAGGCCGAGCATCATCGACTGGCCTGCCAAAAGAATCGACACGGCCAGCCGAAGGTTCCCGGTGATCGTGAAACCATTCGCGATGGGCGAAGCGATTCGCCCGATCACACTCTGCACGGGATCACAACAACTCATCCCGCTTTCTCCACTGCGATGGGATCCGGCGGCAACGTTTTCAACTCGGATTCGGACCAGGGATTCGTCCTCTGCGCGAAAGCTTTACGCTGTGCGGCAATCGACTCGGGGAGAATGGGTGCGGCGGCGTTGCCCCATTCCTGTCGGATATACGAAAGAACCAACGACAGTTGATCGTCGCTCAGCCGAGCACCGAAGGCGGGCATGTTGCCGTTGTAAGACTGACCTTTGACTTTCAGTGGTCCTTGTAAGCCATGCAGCAGAATGTTTTTCAACATGGCGGGTTCACCCAGGACCCATTCCGAATCGGCCAATGGCGGAAATTGCCCGCTCACCCCCAAACCCGTCGGCTGATGGCAGGCCGCGCAATTCGCCGTATAGAGCCGTTTCCCAAGCACAACGGGGTCAACCGGTGCCGTAGACTTCGCGAGGGAATCACTCGCCCCATTTCGACGTTCGTCATATTCGGTGACCCGGAACCCGCCGTTGAAACTCGCCAGGTAGTAGCCGCCCCAGAAGATGATGGCCCCGAAGACGAACGTCAGCCATGCGGGGATCGGTTCGAACCCATCGCGCGGCTCAGCCTGCTCGCGTAAAATTGCAGCGTGCAAATCCAGGACGTTGTGGTTCTCGCCAATGTCGGGTTGTGGCGTCGCTTTGTCGATCGACGACATCGTCGTGGCGTGTTTCATGGGCCTGGTTCCTCCAACGGACGACTCCGATCCATCGCGAGCAGATACGCTACCAACGCTTTGGCTTCGTTTGTCGGCACGACTTCGTACCCCGGTTTCACATCCCACTCTGGTGGAAACGTCAGCGCCGCGCTTGATCGCTGGCCGACGACCTTACGCTGCTCGTAGAGAAACGTGAAGCGGGGCATGATCGAACCGGGCGATGTGATCCGCGAATTGTAGAGATGCAGATGGTGCCAGGCCGCACTCGTTTGGCGCGTGCCAATATTCGCCAGATCCGGCCCGGTTCGCATCGTCCCGAGCATCACGGGCCGCTCGCCGACGTAGTCCTGAGCGACGGTTCGTCGCGGCCCCCAACCGCGAGCGATGTCCGAACCAAAGTTCTCTGGCCTGATCTGTTGACTGTGGCAATAGACGCAGCCGTTGGCTCGGTACACTTGACGACCCTGTGCGGCGAGACCTTCCATCGGCGTCTCGGGTGGCGCATCGACTTTCGCTGCATTCTGAGAACGCTGAGCTTCGAACTGCACATAAGGCGCCACTACCAAACCCAACCAGGCCGAGGCAAACGTCAGGAAGACGCCCAGAAAAATCGTGGGGCCTTGATTCATACTGTTCTCCCTGACGCGTCACCGATAACTGTCAAAGTGGCCGCATCGGGCCGATCGAAGAACAGCGTGGGACCGCTCCGCTGCTTGCCGATATGGAGTAGATTCATCACAAACAGCGCCGCAAAAGCAAGATGTCCGGCCGCCATCAACATCCCGGCCCATGACCGAACTTGTAAGTACGGAAGCGTGTTTCGCACGATTGTCATGAAGGGAACATCCGCACGATTCAGATCGAGACCTTGATACCAGCCGCCGAAGGTCAGTGCGATGAAGTACACCAAAACGCCCACTGATGTCGACCAGAAATGAAAACTGATCAGTCCGCCCGATGCCCATTCCCAGCCGGTCAAACGGGGCACGATGTAGTAAATGCTGCCGAACATGATCATCGTGAAAAAGGCGTACGCCCCCATGTGCGCGTGAGCCACTGTGTAATGCGTAAAGTGCGTGACTTCGTTGATCGTCCGCAGCGACTGAAGCGAGCCCTGGATGCTGACGGCTGAATAGCTCATGGCTCCGAATACGATAAACCGCAGCGTCGGACTGTAGCGCAGTTGGCGAAAGCTGCCGAGCACCGTCATATGATGGTTGATCGCGACCGTAATCACCGGAATCAACATCATCACGCTGCCAACAATCGAGAGCGTGATCAACCATGCCGGAAGTGGCCCGCCGATCAGGTGGTGGACGCCCGCCCAATTGTAGAACAAGGCCAACGACCAGAATCCGAGCAGACTTAATTGGTAACTGTAGATTGGTCGACCCAGGACCTTCGGCAGAAGGTAATAGGTCGATCCCACTCCGATCGGTGTCATCCACAGTCCCAGCACGTTGTGGGCGTACCACCAGTTGATCGACGCTTGGGAAACTCCGCTGACGGAAGCGTAAATCACGAGCAAATTCGCGGCTGTGTAGAGCCACGGGAACCAGAACACGGCTCCGATCAAGTACCACTGTGTCACGTACACGTGCGGCTCGCGGCGATTGCTGAAGGTGACCATCGTGGACACAGTCACAATCGCGAAAGCCAAGGCAAAGAATGGAGGCGCGAAGGCGGGAAATTCGAGCCATTCGATGGACGTTCCCTCGCCCGCCAGGATTCCGATCGTGCCGACCAGCATTCCGATATTCCACAACAGCACGGCGAACATGAGTAACCGAGGATATCGCAGTTCGGTCCTCGACAACCTGGCCATCGACCACAGGGTGACGCCGATTCCTGCCTGAGAGGCCCAGCCATAAGCAACCGTGTTTAAATGCGCAGGGCGGATCCTCCCGAACGTTAACCATGACGGACCGTCGAGAAACTCGGGACTGTGCAGTTTGATGGAGGCGAGCAGAGCCAGCCCGGTGCCTACCAACAGCCAAACGACGGATCCCGTGAAGAACCCGAGCACTGGCCATCGTGCAGACGCGTCGATCGCGGCTCGTTGTCGGGCAAACGCCTGCCGCTGCGACTCCGTCTGAGCGGTGGAAATGGTTTGATCACTCATGCGATCCCTCCGGGGACGGTTCCACGTTCGTAGCGGAGCCGGGGAACGAATCGGTGCGTGTGCCGAGCGGTTCATCCGGATCGAAGATCGCGGTTGCTCCGCGTTGAAAATTTTGCATTTGCCCGTGGCTCATGGCCCATCCCAGTGCGAACACCACACTGATGGCAAAGAGGACAAACGACGCGAAAATTACGATGTAGGCGAGTGTCATGGTTGAGGGTTTTGCTCCTTGGAGGGAACCGACTTCACTGGTTCCTCGGTGTTGGTTTCTTCGACCAACAGAGTCATGGCGCGGTCGATCGGTAGTCGAACGACTCCTTTGGGACGGTCGATCCAGCCGTAGCTCGACAAGCTCGTACGATCAGCGGCTTGAAGTTCTCGCAGCTTTTGCTCAGGGGTGTTGCCTTCGGAAGGCGACTCGCGGAAATTGACTCCGGTGAACCAGAACAGAATCCCCACGAGAACCACAAACAACGACAGGCTCAGGATGACGCCGATCAAAGTGATCCTCGACCAAGCCCTGCGATCCTGGACGGTGGAACCTTCAACTGAAACAGACATTTTTAGAGCCTCCTTCTATCGCTGCTACTCGCTCAGGCTTTGCAGCGAAGCTTGCAGTTGCGGGTCTCGAATGGGGATGAGCGCATCGCGTCGGGCTCCATGAAGAATCACGAGCCCGCAAGACGCGACAATTCCGACAAGTGTTGCCGCGTCGATCCAATGCAGGTCGGGGCCATGCGGCTGGAGTTCCGGCATAATCTGCCAGTAGAGATCCAGATAGTGAAAGCAGAGGACGACCACGGCCGCTGATCCCATGATGCTCGGGTTGCGCTTCGCGGATCGACTGAGGAGAATGATGAAGGGGATCACGAAATGACCCACGGAAAGTGCCACCGCGACGTACGACCAATTTCCCTTGAGACGCCGAATATACCAGATTGTCTCTTCCGGGATGTTGCCGTACCAAATCAGGAAATACTGAGAAAAGGCGATATACGCCCAGAAGATCGCGAATCCGAACAGCAGTTTTCCGAGATCGTGCAAATGTTCCTGCGTGACGACCCCAACGAGTAGACCGACACTTCGTAGAATCATGACAAGAGCCACAATGGCGGCCAGCGAGCCGACGATTGAGCCCGACCAAAAGTAAATCCCAAAAATTGTCGAGTACCAATGCGGATCGAGCGACATGATCCAATCGAAGGCGGCGAATGTCGAGGTCACCGCCAGCAACAGTACTCCCACGCCGCTGAGGTTTCGCATCCGTACTGTCCACTCGACATTCCCATCGAGATCCTGTCGCAGAGACCAATTGCTCATGCGGAGCGCTAGCCACGACCAAACCGCAAAATAACCCGTCGCTCGGATGAGGAAGAAGGGGACATTCAGGTACGGCTGTTTGGCCTGGAGCACGGGATCAGCGAGGTGTCCGGCGTCTGTCCATGAGTACAAGTGCGACATGCCGAATACGATCGGGAGGAACAGCAGGCCCAGCCAGGGGATCGTGCGGCAAAATTGCTCCATGACCCGCCGGATCACAACGGACCAGATCGCACCGGTGAGATGGTGGAGCATGACCCAAAACAAGGCCCCAAGGGCGATACTCAGTACGAACAACAGCGCCACCAGGTAAGACCCGAAAAATCGAGAGGGTTCATAAACGGCCCCTGCGACGCATCCGGCGCTCGCTGCAATTAAGGCAGCGAGCAGCGCGGTTTGAATTCGGGCGGCCAGGGCCGGAGCCAGTCGCACGGGGTCATTGTGAGACAAGGTCAGCGTGCTCATTTCTGTAGCTCCGTCCGGAAGGGTTCGGGCACGTCGTCCAGGCTCCCCCGCTGACTGCGTTGCAGCGCCCGCACATAGGCGATGATCGCCCAGCGGTCGGCGGTTGGCACCTGATGCCCATAGGCCATCATCACTCCTTTGCCGTTGGTGATCGTATTGAAGATCTCACCGTCTGCCATCTTCACCACGCGATCGGCGTGGTAGGTCGCCACGCCAATCATTCCGTATTGTGTCGTGATCCCGTTACCCACTCCGGTGGCACCGTGGCAAGCGGAACAGTGGATGTTGTACCGCTGTTGACCTCGTCGCAGCAGTGCCGAATCGGTTTTCACAGGGGACTTTGCGATCCAATCCGTTCCTTGTTTACCGCGATAATAACCGTCATCTACCTGAAGAAAGTCAGGATTCTGCCGGGCTGAACCCGCGTCGTTGAAGTAGTCCGCCCCGCCGAAGGCGACTGTCCCAAGCGGCGGTGTTCGCGCGGATCGACCATCGGCGAAAAACGGACTTCCGCCTTGCGTGTGGTACCGCGACTGATCCTTCATATCATCGATGAACTGCAGCGGCTGCCGCGTGCTGCGCTGACCGCGCATACCGAACACCGCCACAACAGTGGCTATCAACACGATAAAACCGAGTAGGATCTGGCGCACGAATCAAACCTCGACGAGCGTAACGGGCTGTCCGCCCAGGGATTCCAACAGCCGAACCGTTTGATCCGGATCGAATCGGGGATCGCTGGCTTCGATCGCCAGAACGAAACCGTCGTCGGTCGTTCGAGCAAATTCCGCCGAGTTGAACAGTGGATGATGCAGGCGGGGGAGCCCGCAAAGGAAGAATGATCCAACGACAGCGGTGATCGCCGAAAATAGCACGCAGACTTCGAAAGTGATGGGGATCAGCGGTTCAATCGCCGCATGTGGCTTACCACCGGCGTTGATGGGGTACTCGATGACATTAATATACAACATCCCCCCCAGTGCCACTATTGCGCCAAGGATTCCGCCCGTCAGGACCATCCAGGGAAGAACCGATGGGCGTAGACCGAGCACTCGTCCCATCCCATGAATAGGAAACGGCGAGAAGGTGTCGAGACGCTCGTAACCCGCATCGCGTGTCTGGCGTGTCGCCTCCAACAACTCTGCCGGGCCAGCGAACGTGGCGATGACTCCGAACAATTCTCTTTGATTTCTCTCGATACTCATGTGACCACCAACTCCTTGTCCGAATGTGCGACTGATGGTTCGTCGGTCGCATGATCCGTCGAACCATGGTGTGACGAGTGGGGCAAAATCCCTTTGACCTCGCTCAGCGCGATCATGGGCAGAAACCGCAAGAAAAGAAGCATCAGTGTGAAAAAGAGTCCGAACACCCCAACCATCTGCAGGATATCCACCCAGGTCGGTACGAAACGACCCCAGCTCGAAGGCAGAAAGTCGCGTTCGAGACTCCCGACGATGATGACGAATCGCTCGAACCACATTCCCACGTTGACCAGGATCGAAATCGTTAACAGCATCCAGGGTTTCCCGCGGACGCGGCCAAACCACAGAAGTTGCGGAATCAAAACGTTACAGCTGACCATAATCGCATAACCCCAGGCGAGCGGTCCAAAAACGCGATTCATGAAGGCGAAGCGCTCGTAGAAATTGACGCTATACCAAGCGGTAAACAACTCGACTCCATACGCGTAGCCGACCATCAAGCTTGTCGCCAAAAGGACACGTGCCATCTTGTCCAGGTGCTGATTTGTCACCAGATCCCGAAGACCGAACAGCTCGCGAGCTGGAATCATCAGCGTGAGCACCATCGCGAACCCGGACAGAATTGCTCCGGCGACGAAGTATGGTGGAAATATGGTCGTGTGCCAGCCAGGGATCACCGACGTGGCGAAATCGAAACTGACGATCGTGTGGACACTCACGACTAACGGAGTGGCCAGGCCCGCTAACAACAAATAGGCGATTTCGTAGTGATGCCAGTGTCGCGCCGAACCTCGCCATCCTAATGCAAAGAAGCCGTAGATCCACTGACGCGGCCGCGTCGTTGCCCGATCACGCAGTGTGGCGAGATCGGGAATGAGGCCCACGTACCAGAACATGAGTGAAACAGTCGCATACGTCGAAACGGCAAACACGTCCCACAATAGGGGACTGCGGAAGTTGGGCCAAATCGCATGCGAATTGGGGATTGGAGCAAGATAAAAGACCATCCAAACCCGTCCTACGTGAATCAAGGGATAGACGCCCGCACACGCGACGGCGAACAGGGTCATCGCTTCGGCAAACCGATTGATACTCGTCCGCCACTTTTGCCGCAGCAAAAACAAAATCGCGGAGATGAGCGTACCGGCGTGGCCGATGCCGACCCAAAAGACGAAGTTCGTGATGTCAAACGCCCAACCTACAGGCTGGTTCTCTCCCCAGACTCCGACGCCCGTAGAAATCAGATACACTGCTGCAAAGAGAGCTCCGCTTGCTACCGTCAGGCTGATCAGGAACGCAGGCCACCACCAGCGCGGCACCGGACGCTCGACGATCCCGCAAACCAGTTCCGTCAAGCTGTGATTGTCATGATCGCCCAGGATGTAAGGGAGTCGTGGGTCTAAGGTGGTCACCGGTTGTGTTGTCACCGGTTGGGTCACGGCCTGTTGGGTCATGCCTTCGACTCCTCTTCCGCAACAATCGCGGCCAGCAGAGGATTCGGGTTGCGGACGCGTCCCTGATAACTCGTCCGCGGCAATGTCCCCAATTCACCGAGCAGGTCGTAGTCGCGGTTTCGTTTCTTGGCCTGAGAAACCTGGCTGTTCGGATCCAACAGATCTCCAAACCGAATCGCTTGCGCCGGGCAGGCCTGGGCACACGCCGGAACGATCGTGCCATCCGGTATGTTGGTATCACCCGAGCCCGGGGACTTGAGTTTCGAACCGACCTTACCGCGTTCAATCCGCTGCACGCAGTAGGTGCATTTTTCCATCACACCCCGCATGCGGACCGTCACGTCGGGATTCTTCTGCATTTTCAGCGTTTCGGGCATCCCGTGCTCGGCGAGAGGTCCCAAATGCAGCTGCACAAGGGGGACTTCGTTGTAATCGAGCCAATTGAACCGTCTCACTTTGTACGGGCAGTTGTTGGCGCAATAGCGGGTGCCGATGCAACGATTGTAGACCTGGAGATTGAGCCCCTCGGGACTGTGGACCGTGGCGTTCACGGGACAGACAGTCTCACATGGGGCATTCTCACAGTGCACGCAAGCGACAGGCTGATGAGCAAAACCAGGTTCGTCTTCGGTCCCCGTAAAGTAACGATCCAGGCGAATCCAGTGCATTTCTCGACCGAGCAGGACCTCTTCCTTCCCTACGATGGGGATGTTGTTTTCACTCTGGCACGCGACGACGCACGCGCTGCACCCGGTACACTGATTCAGGTCGACGACCATTCCCCACTGATGCTGACCTTCCAGTTCAGCGGGCTTGTAAAGTGGCAGCGAATGTCGGTGATCGTGAGGTTCTTCGGTCGGAAGTTTTTGAAAGTCTGCCAGCGTCAGAGTTCGGACCAGGTCACGGCCTTGCATGCTGCCGTGATTCTGCGTCGATGCCAATCGTTCCGTTTTTCCCGTCTTGCTGATCGTCACTCCGAGGCTTGACCAGAGGGCCGCAGTCGTCCGCATTTTGTAGGCATTGCAACCGACGCCGGTTCCGACGCGACCGACAACCGTGCGGCCGTAGCCGAGCGGCAGCGAGATTGAAAAATCGACTTGACCCGGAAGCACGAAGACGGGCACCTCAAGCGTCCGGCCGCCGATACTTAACTCAACGATTTCACCCGTCTCGACCCCAACTTTTTTCGCTGTCAACGGGCTGATCATGGCCGCGTTGCCCCAGGTCAATTTGGTAATCGGATCCGGAGTCTCTTGCAGCCAGCCGTTGTTGGCGAATCGACCATCCTGCAAGCAACGATCCGCCAGGAACGCGAGTTCCATGTTGTTCTCACCGATCGAGACGGCTCGGTCGCCCCGCTCTCCAACGACCTGGAGAACAGCAGTCCAATCAGGAACCACACCCATCGCGGGCCAGGAACTGCCGGGTCGAACGCCATCATGGAGAAACTTTCGAAAGGCTCCGATCCCGACGCCCGTCCGTTGGACAAACGACCGCTGAACAATTTCGTATGGCTCTGTTGTTTCATACCGAATCAGCCGAGCCACA
>Ga0105044_10008076_pt1 | contig 14490 bp, 13 predicted proteins | sample MAT01_FD_78092 | JGI IMG/M metagenome (GOLD analysis project Ga0105044, IMG submission 78092) | Freshwater microbial communities from Lake Fryxell liftoff mats and glacier meltwater in Antarctica - MAT-01 | ecosystem: Environmental > Aquatic > Freshwater > Ice > Liftoff microbial mat | place...
AGGCCATCGCGGTTCTGATCACCGCCGAGCAGGGCGCGCGCGGCCTGCTGCAGCAAGCCAACGCGACCATGCTGGTCGCCAAGGACACGGCCGATACGACCAATCAGGCAAAATCCCAGTTCCTGGCCAACATGAGTCACGAGATCCGCACCCCGATGAACGGGGTCGTGGGCATGGCCGATCTGCTGCTTGGCACCCAGCTGACGGCCGAGCAGCGCGATTGGGGCCGCACCATCCAGGATTCGGCGCGAGCCTTGCTGACGGTGATCAACGACGTCCTCGACTTCTCGAAGATCGAGGCCGGCCATCTTGAGCTGGAGCACATCCCCTTCGCCCTGGATACGGTGGTGTGGTCGGTGGCCGATCTGTTCCGGGCCCAGTTATCCGCGGCCCGCATCGAACTGGTGGTGGACGTGCAGCCTGGGGTCCCGCCACGCTTCCTGGGCGATCCCTTGCGGGTGCGGCAGGTGTTGACCAATCTCATCGGCAATGCGGTGAAGTTCAGCCCCGGTGGGCGGATCGTGGTCAGCTGCGCGTGGTCTGACGCCCTCACCATCGTGGTGCATGACAGCGGGCGCGGCATCCCGGTCGAGTTGCTGCCAAAACTGTTCCAAGCCTTCAGCCAGGGCGATGCCTCGACTACGCGCCAGCGTGGCGGGACGGGCCTGGGGCTGATGATCAGCCGCCGCCTGGTCGGCCTGATGCAGGGGACTATTGCCGCCGCCAACCATCCCGCAGGCGGCGCGGTGTTCACCGTCGTCCTGCCCTTGGCCGCAGCCGATCACGCCCTGGCCAGTGGCGTTGCGGCCACCATTGGTCGTGATCGCACCGTGCTGGTGACCGTGGCGGATCCGGTGCTGGCGACGTTGCTGGCCGGGCACCTGCGGCGCGCGGGCTTTTGTCCCCATATCTGTCCAAGTGGCAGCGACGCGGTGGCCGAACTGGTGACCAATGCGGTGGTGCCGGCGGCGATGCTGCTGGACAGCCGGCTGCAAGACCTGGCCTACAGTGATGTAGTCAATCTGGTGCGCACCATTCCGTCCCTGGTTGACCTGCCCCTGGTGCTGTTGAGCGATCAGGCCACGGTCCCCGATGTCGGCGGCTTGGCGGGTCTGCTTGATCGGCCACTGCGCGTCGACCTAGCCGCCGACTTGCTGGCCGCGGCCATCGTCGCGCCCCTGAGCGTTCGCCCGGTCACCCGCCAACGCCTCGCCGCCGGCCGCCTGCCAGGCTGCGTGCTGGTGGTCGATGACGATCTGGTCAGCCGTCGCGTCGCCGGCGCCATCCTGCGGCGTCTGGGGGTGGCTGACGTGATTGAATGCGGCGACGGGTCATCAGCGCTCGCCCGGGTCGCCTTGGGTGGTGTCGACGTGGTGTTGTTGGATCGTTTAATGCCGGGCATGGACGGCTGCGAGCTGGCCCAGGCCCTGCGCCAACAGGAGGTCGAGGCCGGCCAGGCGCGCAAGCACGTGATCATGCTCACCGCCGATGCCGGCCTTGAAGAGCGCAGCCTGGCGCAGGCCGCGGGTTGCGACCTATTGCTGCAAAAGCCGGCCGCCGAGGACCAGTTGCTCGAAGCCTTGCGCCAGCTCAAGGTACAGGACGCCAATGTCTGATCACGCTGAACCGATCCTGATCGTGATGCCGGCTGGCCCCGTCGCCCAGGCGATCAGCGCCGATCTGATCCAGGCCGGCCATGCCGTCGAGCACCTCACCACTGGGGCCCTGGCCCTGGTACGCTTGTGTCGCGTACAGCCCGGACAGGTGGCCGTGGGGATCTTGGTGGTGGCGCATGATCTGCCTGGGCTGGCCGGTGGGGCCCTGATCAAGGCGGCGCGGGCGTCCCGTGGTGCCGCTCTGCCGGCAGTCATGGTCGGCGGGTCGGTCGCGGGTCTGGCCGCTGCCGTGGCGATCCCGGCGGATGGGACTGGGGCAGTGGCCGCCGTGGCGGTGGCCTGCGCACCGCCGTCTGCGGCGCCGGTGCACCTGCCCGTGGCTGTACCAGAGGCGGTCGACCTCGGACCGCCCGAGGCACCGGGCATATTGTTGGTCGAGGACAACCACACCAATCAGCGGGTCGCCAGCCAATTGCTGCAACGCGCGGGCTATCGGGTCCGCATCGCAGAGGACGGGCAGCAGGCCCTGGTGGCCCTTAGCCGCGGGGGCATCGGCTGTGTGTTGATGGACTGCGCCATGCCGGTCATGGATGGCTATGCCGCCACCCAGGCTTGGCGTCGCCAAGAGGCCGCAGGTAGCCATGTGCCGGTGATCGCCCTGACCGCCAATGCCCTGGTCGGCGACCGCGAGCGCTGTCTTGCGGCGGGCATGGACGATTACCTCACCAAGCCGGTGGATGCGGACCAGCTCATCCGCACCGTCGCAGCCTGGCTTGGCCATGGGCCGGCAGCGGCGCCGGTCGCGGCGGCGCCAGCCTTAACTGACGAGGTGCCGCTCGTTGATCCCGAGGTGGGCATAAAATTACGCTCCTACGGTGCAGATCTGTGGCGCGACGCGGTCGCTACGTTCGTGTTGGAACTCCCCGATAAGGCGGTGGCCATCGACCTCGCCTTGGCGGCGAGCGCCATTGCCGAGGCCGGCCGCCTCGCCCATGCGATCAAAGGTTCCTCTGGCACCCTGGGGGCCAAAGCCCTGGCCCGTCATCTGGCAGACGTGGAGCATTCCTGCCGACGCAGCGATCTCGCGGCCGCCAAGCACAGCTGGCAACAGGCGCGCAGCGTGCTGGATGCGACGGTGATGGCCCTGCGCGCGAACTGAGGCTCTCAGCCCAACTCAAACCACAGCACCTCGGCTTCGTCGTCTGCGCTCAGCTCCAACTGCGTTTCATCGCTCAGGCCCAGGCCATCACCCTGGCTGAGGGCGAGGCCATTGGCCGTCACCTTGCCCTTGGCGACTTGTAACCACCCATGCCGGCCCGCCGCCAAAACCGCGTGCAGCCGATTCCCGCGGCTTACCAGCGCGGTGGCCATCGTGGCATCGCACGCCAGCTCCAGGCTGCCATCGCCACCGGTGCCGTCAGCAAGGACGCGCCAGCGTCCCTGGCGCTCGCTCACCGGCACGAAGGTCTGATCATAGCGTGGCACGATGCCGTGGGTGTGGGGCACCAACCAGACTTGCAGAAAGCGGCATGGTGCGGTGGACGACTGGTTGAACTCGCTATGGGTGACGCCGCGACCGGCGCTCATGCGCTGGATATCGCCAGGCCGCAAGATGCCGTGGCGGCCCAGGCTGTCGCGATGTTCAAGCGCGCCTTCAAGCACCCACGTGAGGATTTCCATGTCGCGATGGCCATGGGTGCCAAAGCCCTGGCCGGCCGCGACGATGTCGTCATTGATGACGCGCAGGCTGCGGAAGCTTTGCCAATTGGCGTCATGGTACTCGCCAAAGGAAAAGGTGTGGCGGCTGTCGAGCCAGCCGATGGAGGTGTGGCCACGGGCTGCGGCAGGGCGATGAAGGAGCATGCCTGATTCTACGCCGGAGCGTGTACAACGGGATGGGGTGGCTGGCGCCCGGCGACTCGACACTGGCATCGGGGGGAGCAACGCCCTACATCGTAGCATGCGTCAACGCACTCTGGCCCGGTCCATCGACACCCGTAACCGTATTCTTGATGCCGCTGAGACCATGTTTTCAGAACGTGGGCTGGAGGGCGCTTCGATGCGGGCGATGACCGCCGCCGCCGGCGTGAACCTGGCGGCGGTCAATTACCACTTTGGGGCCAAGGAGGGCCTGGTGGTGGCCGTCTATGCCCGGCGGCTGCGGCCCTTGAATGAAGAGCGCCTACGCCTGCTGACCCAGGCCGAGGCCCGCACGCCGCTGCGCCTGGAAGAGATCCTGGCCGCCTATTTCGCCCCGGTGCTGCGCTTGTTGCATGATTCGGAGCGCGGGCGGGTCTTTGGCCGGCTGCTGGTTCGGGCCATGGCCGAGCCAGGTCCGTATCTGGCCCAGCTCTTTCTTGAGGAGATGGCCCCAGTGCAGGAGCGTTTCACGGCCACTCTGAGCCGGATGCTGCCGCAGCTGCCGGCCGAATCCCTTTTTTGGCGCATGAACCTAGCGACATCGACCCTCCATGGCTCGGTTGCCGGGGGTGGTGGGCTGGAATTGCCAGTGCAAGGATCCTGCGATCCGGCCGATGTGGAGGCCTCTATCCAGCAATTGGTCGAGTTCACGGCAGCAGGCATGCGTACCGGAGAGGCAACTTCGACCTTTAAAAGGCAAGATCGGGAGATGAACTGACTTTTCGGCGACCACATCGCGTCTTATTCGTCATGTTGAGAGTCGAAATCAGAAGAGTGGCACCAAGTCGCTGACCAGAACGGCCTCTTCGAAGTCATTCCACCGAATATCTGGTTGACTTGCCTCAAATTACCTCATGATCCCCAGTCGTGGCACGACCACGATTGTCACCGTCAGGCTAAACTGACGGGGTTCACCGCGAAAGCGAACGAAGGGGACTCCCATGGCTGAGAAAAAGACCACCGGCGGCGAGAAGGTCATCCAGTGCCTGGAGCGTGAAGGCGTGGACGTCATCTACGGCTACTCAGGTGGCGCGGCGATGCCCATCTTCGATGCCCTGATCGACTCCAAGATCAAGCTCGTGCTCGTCCGTCATGAGCAGGGTGCGACCCATATGGCCGACGGCTATGCCCGGGCCACTGGCAAGCCCGGCGTCGTCCTGGTCACCAGCGGCCCTGGCGCCACCAATACCGTCACCGGCCTGCTGACCGCCCTGATGGATTCGGTCCCGATGATCGTCCTCTGCGGCCAGACCATCACCCCGATGCTCGGCAAAGACGCCTTCCAGGAAGCCGACGTTACCGGCATCACCTATCCGGTGGTCAAGCACAGCTATCTGGTCAAGAATGCCGCGGACATCCCCCGCGTCATGAAAGAGGCCTGGTACATCGCCACCACCGGTCGTCCCGGGCCGGTCCTGATCGACCTGCCCAAGGATATCACACAAGGTCCCTGCGATGCGCCCTTCGTCGACACCGTCGACCTGCCCGGCTATCACATCCCCGGTCGCGCGGATCCCGAAGGCCTGAAGAAGGCCGCCGCCTACCTGTCCAAGGCCAAGAAGCCGGTCCTGTACGTCGGCCACGGCGCGGTCATCAGCAATGCCGGTCGCGCCATCATGCAGCTCGCCGAAAAGCTGGGCGCCCCCATCGTCAATACCTTGCTGGGCAAGGGCGCCTGCGCTGAGGACTCGCCTAACCATTTGGGCATGCTTGGTATGCACGGCACAGCTTACGCCAACAAGGCGGTGGCCTACTGCGATCTGATCATCGCCATCGGCGCCCGCTGGGATGATCGCATCACCGGCAAGCTGTCCGAATTCTGCACCGACGCGATCAAGCTGCATATCGACATCGACCCCGCCGAGTTCAACAAGATCGTCCGGCCCCACGTCAGCCTGTGCGGCGATGCGCGCCTGGTGGTCGAGGATCTGATCCCCCTGGTCACCAAAGCCGACACCACCGAGTGGTGGAAGGAGATCACCGCTTGGCGCAAGCAGTACCCGCTGAAGTATCCCAAGAAGGGCGGCCTGCGCGCGCAGCACGTCCTCGACCGGCTCGACAAGCTGGGCGGGCGTGAGTGCATCGTCACCACCGACGTCGGCCAGCATCAGATGTGGGCGGCCCAGTTCTGCCTGACCACCAAGAACCGTCACTGGATCAGCTCCGGCGGTGCCGGCACCATGGGTTTCGGCTTCCCCAGCGCGATCGGCGCGGCCATGGCCACCGGCAAGCCCACCTGGTGCGTGGTGGGTGACGGCGGCTTCCAGATGACCCTCTGTGAGCTGGCCACCGCCGCCCTGCAAAAGGTCCCGGTCAAGATCCTGGTGATCAACAACCGCTACCTGGGCATGATCCGCCAGTGGCAGGAACTGTTCTTCGACAACCGCAAATCCGGCTGCGACCTGGAAGGCAATCCCGACTTCATCAAGCTGGCGGAAGCCTACGGCGTCAAAGCCAAGCGCATCAAGCGCTCGGCGGACGTGGATAAAGTCATGAAGTGGGCCATGGCCTACAACGATGGCCCAGTCCTGGTCGAAGCCGAAGTCGTGCAGGAAGACAACGTCTTCCCCATGATTCCTGCCGGCGCCGCCGTGAAGGACATGATCGTCGAGAAGCCGAAGTACCGCATGGAGAAGCCGACTGGATCGACTTGATTCGCAGCGTCCGGTCGTCCGGTCGTCCGGTCGTCCGGTCGTCGCTTCCATCATTCATACCCGCCTGGAAACGTCATGACCATTGCCATCGCTGCACCCCCGCTTCACACCATTTCGCTGCTTGTTCGTAACAAGCCGGGCGTGCTGGTGCGCACTGCGCTGGTCTTCAGCCGGCGCGGCTACAATATCGAATCGCTGGTGGTGTCGCCGGTCGCGGCCGATCAGCACCACGGCCCCAGCGGCGAGACCTTCTCGCGCATGACCATCACCTGTTCAGGTGATCCGGTCACGCTGGAGCAGATCATCAAGCAGCTTGAAAAGCTGATCGATGTGGTCACCGCCATCGACCACACCGGCCAGGCCGTGATCGAGAGCGAGATCACCCTGGCCAAGTGCCGTGCGGCCCTGCAAGACCGCACCGCGATCCTGCAGATCGCCGAGAACTTCAAAGCCAAGGTGGTGGATTACGGCGCCGATTCCGTGATCCTGCGCTGCGCTGGCGAAAGCGAGAAAATCGACGCTTTCCTGACCCTGCTGAAGCCCTGGATCATCGAGCTGGTGCGCAGCGGCAAGGTGCTGATGGCGCGCGGGCTGGCTGATACTTAGCTGAGGCAGGTTATGGTTGATGGTTGATGGTGCGCAGGCGCGTGGCGCGCCTGCTTGTGGTACGACGAACAGCCCGCGTGGACGGTGCTGTTGCCATCTACTGCAGGTTATGGTTGATGGTTGATGGTGCGCAGGCGCGTGGCGCGCCTGCGGGGTGTGCTGTCACCATACCCTATACCCCATTTCCCGTACCCCATTAACTCAGCCAGGAATGAGCGCGGTCAGACGGCCGCCGTCACGCAACCATTCGGCCACGAAAATCACGCCCTTGCTGTTGCGGGCGATGCCGTGCGGGCTGATGAAGCGGCCGTCCAGGCGGTCTTCCCGCGGGACGCTGGGATAGCCGGCCACGTGGTTGGGCCATTGGCCCGGGCGCATGTCGGGATGAGCGCCCAGGGTGGCGACGTGCTGATAGTCCCGATCCCAGATCAGCACCGCGCCGAAGAGGTCGGGGATCAGGGTCAGCTCGCCGTGCGCCCGCACCGTGCAGGGGAAGCGCAGTCCGCGTGAGATGATGGTCTCTTTGTGCTCACCCGCGAGGGTCAGGACCTGGACGCGGACATTGGCCCGATCGGCCACCAGCAGCACCGGTTCGCTGCCGCGGGCGTCGACGCACACGCCATGGGGGCAGTCGAATTGGCCTGCGCCGTTGCCCTTCCAGCCGATGGTCTGGACGTAGACGCCGGCGGCGGTGTAGCGATGAATGATCGACTGGCCGTAGCCATCGGTGACGTAGATGTCGCCATGGGGAGCGATGGCCACGTCGGTGGGCCGATAGCCATTGCCGCCGGGATAGGCCGCGTGCTTCGGCTTGGCCAGTTCCAGCACTTCCTTGCCATCAAGGGTGCACTTCACCACCGTGGCCAAGTCATGGTCGACCACCTACAGGAACTCGTCGTTGCCCCGCCGGTCATAGGTCAGGCCATGGGCGCCGCGGGCGAAGCGTGCGCCCCAGCCCTTCACGAAGGTACCTGTGGCATCGAACTCCAGCACGGCGGGGTGCGTCTCGTCGCCATTCTGCTGCGCCAGATAGACATGGTCCCGGGCATCCACGGCCAAGCCTTGGCAATCGCCCAGCGGAAAGCCGGCGGGCAGCTTGAACCACTGATGGTTGAACGAATAGGTGACGGGGGCGGCGGCGGGTCTCATGGCGGCTCCTGGCGCGGCGACCTTGGGCGCTGGAGAGACGGCTGCAATTCGTCAACTGGCAGGATAAACCGGACGTCGAAGGACGCTGTTCAGAATATGATTCAGGACATGACGAGGGGAACTCAGATGGTCGGCGCCAGGGCCGGCGTCGTGCCCGTCCAGTTGAGCGGCGTCAGCTCCAGCAGGCGGGCAGTTATGGTCCGATGGGCTTCGCGGTAGAGGTGCAGCAGATCGCCAGTGGTTGGTTTGTCATGCTCGGCGTCGAACTCGCTGACCCGCCGCGCGACCACCGTTTTGGCCTGCTGCATCCAGCCCAGACGCGGAAGCAGCTCTGGCTGGCGACGGATGGTCTCTGCCTTGGCCAGCAGCTCGCGCACCTCGATGCGCAGTGGCAGGGCATACGCCGGTTCGATTCCGCAGAGCCGGCGATCAAGGGCGCGAAGGGATTCGATAATGGCGATCATGCTGCCAGTATACGAGGCGAGAACCGCTATGGGTGTGAAGATCTCGTTGATTATCGCAGCAGTTTTGGAATGGCCGGTAGCCGGGTCAGCTGCCGGCCCCGCGATGTTCATCCCGCCCGACGGCTGTCCTTGCCCATTTCCTCGTCCCCCCATGCTGTCAGCCATGGCTTTGCTCGCTCTCACCCGCATGACTGCTGTAGATGCGGCCCGTCAGCCGGTCACCTGGCTGATGACCGGCATCTCCGCCGTGCTGTTGATGCTCAGTTTCCTCTTTGGCATGTTCAATTTCGAGGCCGAGGACCGCATGCGCATGCTGGCGACGGCCGGGGTGGCGGTGGGCCTGCTCAACGGGCTGTTCCTGGGGGTAGTGCTGGCCAGCCAGTCCATCCATGACGAACTGGCCAGCCGCACCGCCCTGACCCTGTTTGCCAAGCCTTTGGGCCGGGGATCCTTCCTGATGGGCAAGGCGCTGGGCGTCTGGTTGGTGGTGGCCGCCAGCATCGTGCTGTTGGCCGGCCTGCATTTCAGTTTCCTTGCCTGGGGCCAGAGCATCGGCTTCGAGGATGCCCTGGATAATCACGACCACGGCGGCGGCGCGGCCAACCAGGGCGAGGAGTTGGTCGCGGTGCCCTGGGCGGCGATCCTGCTGGCCCATCTGCTGGGTTTGGGCCATACCGCGATCCTGGCGACCATGGCGGTGGTGCTGGCCCTGCGCTTCGGCCTGGTGACGAATATCCTGGTGTGTTTTGCCATGTTTGTCGCAGGTCACCTGTTAGCCGGATTCAAGACCATGGGCTTCCTGGTGATCCCGGCCCTGGCCGCATTTAACATTGACGACGTCATCCAACTGCCCGGTCAGGCCGTATCATGGTCGTATCTGCTGATTGCCGGGCTTTACACGGTGTGTTTCTGTGCAGGCTGTTTGCTTCTGGGTCTTGCCGCATTCCGGCGCCAAGACATTCCCTAAGGATCCCAGCCTGTGCGATACGCGCTACTTGGTGACATCCACGGCAACACTGAGGCCCTTGGGGCGGTGCTTGATTCGATCCGCAGCAACACGCCGGATCGGATCATCTGTCTGGGCGACGTGGTCGGCTATGGCGCCGAACCGGTCAAATGCCTGGAGATGATCCGCGACCTGAAGTGCGACTGCATTGCCGGCAACCACGATTGGGCCGCGGTGGGCAAGCTGTCGATCGACTGCTTCAACGCCTACGCCAAAGCTGCCGCCCTGTGGACGCGTGAGCAGTTGTCCCAAGAGCAGAAGGATTGGCTGGCCAATCTGCCGCTGACCCTGACCTACGAGCACTGCGCGGTCGCCCACGGCACCTTCCACGACCCGGACAAGTTCAACTACATTCAGACGGTGTTCGACGCCCAGCAAAGCTTTGACGCGCTGAAAAAGCTCGGTTCCAAGCTCGGCTTCCTGGGCCATAGCCACGTGCCGGTGGGCTTCTTCGACACCGACCCGATCACTTATACGCTCGATCCCGAGATGCCGGTCGATGAAGAAGTGGCGATCATCATCAACGCAGGATCCGTCGGCCAGCCGCGGGATGAGAACAACCGCGCCAGCTACGCCCTGTACGACTCGACCACCAAGATCGTCAGCATTACCCGCGTCGAGTACGACATTGACGGTGCCGCCGCCAAGATCCGTGCCGCCGGTCTGCCTGAGATCCTGGCCGCGCGCCTTTATCAAGGCAAATGAGCGGCGCGGTCGCCCGCACGCGCATCAAATTCTGCGGCCTCACTCGTCCCGAGGACGTGCGCCATGCCGTGGACCTGGGCGTCGACTTCATCGGTTTCAATCTGGCCAAAGGGCCGCGCCGCATCGACCTTGATCACGCTGTCGACTTGGCGGCTGTGATCCCGACTGGCATCGCCATCGTTGCTTTGTTCGTGGATGCCTCCGACGAGGTCATCCTGACTAGCTGTGCCCGCCTGCGTGGTGCGGTAGCGCAATTGCATGGGCAGGAGTCCCCCGACCAGGCCCAGCGCCTGCGCGTCCGCGTGCCGGTGATCAAGGCCTTCGCCGTGCGCAGTGCGGCGGATCTGGCGGCGGTGCGGGCCTATCCCTGTGATCTGGCGTTGCTTGATGCCACGGTCGGCGATGGCGGCACCGGGCATGCGTGGGATTACACCCAGGCTACTGATCTGGGCCGTCCGGTGATGCTGGCCGGCGGACTGACGGCCGAACGGGTCGGGGCAGCCATCACGGCGGTGCGACCTTACGCGGTCGATGTCAGCAGTGGCATTGAAGCAGGCACGCCGGGCGTCAAAGATCTCGCGCGGATGCGCGCGTTTGTCGCGGCAGTGCGCGGCTAAGGCCGGGACCACGAGTTGCCAAGCGGTGCTGCGCTCAACCGCCCGCGGCGTGCTGCAGGTCCCAACCTGGGCGAGCCCCTCGATGAAGCAGCCAGGCATACAACGTCAGCAACTGCGCGGCCTTCGCGTCCCAGGTGAAGCGGGCCCACGCGTGCGCGAAGGCGAGGTGGGCCATGCCCAGCCGCTTGCCCTCATCGTCCGCCAGCCCGGTCAGGGCCGCGCCAAAGGCCGCGATCAACGCCGCTCGCGGGCCCAAGGGGACGGCGATGCCGCCACCCGGTGGCAGCAGTTCTGGCGGGCCGCCGTAGTCCACCACCACCGGGGCCAGGCCACAGGCCATGGCTTCCAGCACGGCGCCGCCACCGAACTCGCGCAGGCTGGGGAAGGCGAAAACGTGCGCGTCAGCCAGCCGGGCCGCCACCGCATCGTGGGGCAGATGCCCGGCGAACTCCACCTGTGCGTTGATGCCCAGCCGGGTTGCCAGCGCGGTCAGCGCCGCTCGCTGCGGCCCATCGCCGATCAGCAGCAGGCTGGCTTGACCGGAGCGCAGCAGTGGCGCGGCGGCTTCCAGCAGCAGGTCCACGCCCTTGAGCGGCACCAAGCGACCGACGAAAGCCAAGCGTAACGGAGCACCCGGCGGTCGCGGTCGAGGCGGGCTGGGCGGGATGCGCTGCGGATCGATGGCGTTTTCAGCCAACAGGAAGCGGCGGCCGCGCGCCCACGGCGCCAGTTCTGCCAGCACGCGACGCGATCCACCCAGTACCGCTGCGGCATCCCGCCACGCGCGCGCGCGCCCAGGCATCAGGCGCGCCAGCGCCCGCAGGTCGCGGAAGCGATCACCCTCGGCCGCCGCCAATTCCGGAAACTGCCGAGGCCAGGGCCAGCCGCCATTCACTGGGCCGGCGACGAAGGGCACGCCCGCACGGCGGCACCAGGTGGCCAAGGGGCTGGGCGCCACCGGCGTCACCGGCGTGACGCGATGCACCACATCCCAGCGCCCGGCGCGGATCTCGCGCCCGAAGCGCCGCCAAACCGCAGCTTCAAAACCAGGATGAACCAGCGTCGCCAAGCCGGTGTACAGGCTCCAGCCCAAGCTGGTGTTGCCCCGGCGCAGCCATTTCGCCAGGTGCCAAGCGCTGCCCTGCAGCAGGCGGTTGTCGATGGGGGTCCACGCCGCTGCCGGCAGCCCGGCGCGCGCCACGGCCGGTGCATTGCGCAGTTCGGTCACCAGATGCGCGTCGCAGCGCCGCGCCAGGGCCTGAAACATCGACCAACCCACCAGCGGTACGCTGGTCAGCTCGGGATTCGCGGCTTCGGCGACGACGAGGATTCTGACCGCCTTCGCGAAGTCGGGGAGGACGACAGCTGTCGCGCTGTCGCGGTGTCGCGGTGTCGCGTGGTCGAGGGCTTGTCGAGGGGGACTGCGATCATCCATGATGGCCGTCCGACTTCGCGACCCCGCGACCCCGCGACCCCGCGACCGGCTGTCCCAGGCAATCCGACCCCGCGACCGGCTGTCCCATCACCCCCCGCACCCGCCGTAACAGGACGATCAGCGGCAGCGCCGCCAGGGCACCGCGCGCCAGGACACCGAGCATGCCGGTCTGCGCCGTCACCGGCCAGAGCCATCCCACGGCAAGGGCGCCTAAGCCGGTCAGGGCCAGGCTCATGACCAGATCGGTGACGTGCGGCGCCGTGAACCACCACCAGCCTCGGCCTGCCAGACGAACCTGCATGACCCAGGACGGCGCCGTGGCCACCAGAGCGTTGACGCTGAGGGTGGCCAGGGCCACGCCCACCGGTCCCAGCCAGTGGCCGAGCAGAATGGCCAGCGCCACGCTGATGGCGGTATGCACCAGCAGCAGGGCCATGATTTGCCGTTCCCGTCCGCACAGCACCAGCATGCGCCGCGCCGCGCCGCCCCCGACCGCGCCGATCCAAGCGGCGATCAGCAGAACCTGGGCCACCGGTGCCGAGGCTGCCGGGGCGTGGCTGCCGGTGAAGACCCGCACCAGCGGTTCGGTGTAGACCAGGCCCAGGACCAGGGCCGGGGTGGTCACCAGCACGGTCAGGCGCGACGCGCCCCGCAGGGTCAGCGCCAGTCCGTGGGCATCGCCCTTGGCATGCAGTTCGCCAGCCGCCGGTGGCAGGGGGGCATGCAGTTGGCCGATGAGCTGGCGCAGCAGATCGGCGACCCGTGCCCCGGCAGCATAGGCCGGCACCGCCGCCACGCCGGCCAGACTCGCCACCAGCAGCAGTTCGCCGCCAGCCAGCACCACATTGCAAAGGGCGATCATCCAGGCCGCCGCCGAGAACCCCCACTCACGTTTCAGGGTGGCTAGGTCCAAGAAGCGGGGCGCCACGGACAGGCCGGGGACCAGTCGCGTCGCGTGCCACCAGGCCTGCAGGGCCGGCAGCAGCGAGAGGCTGGCGACCACAGCGGTCAGACCTTCAAGGCCAAGTCCTTGCCGACAGCCCAACCACACTGCGCCCAGCACCAGCACGTTGTTGGTCATCCCCAAACGGTTGATCAACGCGGTGCGATGCAGACCGCGCAGCACCTCAGTGAACAGGCCCAGCGGCAGGCCGATGGCCAGGCAGATGCAAAAATCACGCCACGCCGCTGCTGCCGCCGGGCGCAACTCGATCGGCACGTGTACCGCGCTCAGCAGTGGAGCAGTTAGCAGCAAAGCCGCGCCCAAGGCGGTTCCCGCCAAAAGCACCGCGCTGAAGAAAGCGGTGGCGAGCAGCCGGTTCAAGGCCGCCAGATCCCCGTTGGCGTGGAAACGCACTACCGCCCGCTGCAAGGTGGCTCCCAGTCCCAGGTCGAGCAAAATGGCAAAACCGAGCACTGCCCACAGGCTGCCCCAGAACCCGAAGGCCGCCTCGGGCAGATGCTGCCACAGCAGGCGGAACACCAGCAGTCCCGCCACCAAGCGTACTGCCACGGCGGCATAGCCGGACGCGGCATTGGACCAGAAACGGGAATGCCACTCATTGCCACTCGTCGCGGGGTCGCGGGGTCGCGGGGTCGCGGAATCGGGAGAATCCCAGTTCGAAGCGCTCATGACGAGACTCTCGAATCCCGCGCACAGCCGGCTGTCGACCCCGCGACCCCGCGACCCCGCGACGTCGCGACGGCTGTCATCATCATCGTCGTCGACCCCGCGACTGCCTTCATGCCTGGATCCAATCATCCACCGTCGCCGTCGTGATGGCCGGGATCGGCAGTTGTTTGCGATAGGCCGTGGGGCTTTGGCCGAACAGGGCGCGGAAACGGCGGGCAAAATGGTTCTGGTCGTTCCAGCCGACGGCAGCGGCGATGGCGGCCACTGGACGATCGGTGGTGAGCAGGCGCACGGCGGCCACCTCGCAACGTCGGCGGGCCAACCAGTTGATCGGGGTGAAGCCGGCGTGCCGACGGAAGCGGCGCACCAGATAGCTGCGGTCCAGGTCGCAGCGGCGGGCCAATTCATCCAAGCCCCAATTGTGGCCCAGGTCCGCCTCGATCAGGGCCATCGCCTGCGCGACCGCCGGGTGGCCAGGATCCGTAGCCCGGTTGCTGGCCGGTGGCATGGCTTGGCGGGCCAGGGTGCCAAGGAGGACCAGCAGGTGCCCCAGTTGCTCGGTGGCCGTGGCCAGGGGCGCGCGACCATGCACCAGCGCGCTGATGGCCTCCACCTGGGCGAGGCAGCGCAGGCGATCCGGCTCACCAAGATGCACGGTGGCGATGCCTTGGCCCCGGGCGGACAG
>Ga0105044_10008078_pt1 | contig 14488 bp, 10 predicted proteins | sample MAT01_FD_78092 | JGI IMG/M metagenome (GOLD analysis project Ga0105044, IMG submission 78092) | Freshwater microbial communities from Lake Fryxell liftoff mats and glacier meltwater in Antarctica - MAT-01 | ecosystem: Environmental > Aquatic > Freshwater > Ice > Liftoff microbial mat | place...
AGGAACGGGTAAATAATAACTTGTTACTTTCATCTGATTTCTTTCCGCCCATACCGCCCATCTTTTTGATAAAAGAGCCCCGCTATTCGCACAAAAAGATAGTTGTCTGAGCAAAAAGTGATCTACCTGAAAGTAACAAGTTATTATTCACCCGTTCCTAAATAAACATTCTTGTCTAGTTATGTCTACTACTGTTGCAGTACGATTCAACACCGACGACCCAAACAAAATCGAGCCTTTGCTTGACTTTGTAAAGTCGCTAGACGCCGTTTCCTCCGTGGAGATCGCCAGTCAAGCCTCCGATGAAAAACTGGAAATGCCCAATCATGCTGCTACCGAAGGCTTTCAGAGCATTTCGGAAATAAAGCGGTTATACCCTAATGAATGGGTTTTACTAGCCCAAACACAGCGGGATGGAATAACAATTCTAGGAGGCATGGTTCTGTTGCATGAGCCAAGCAAAAGGGGCATGGCACTTAAAAGCTATGAATTGATAAAAAAACATGAGCACACCAGTCATTTTTACACTGGCGAATTGCCAAAACATGCTACCATTGGATTGATGCGAAGAATTAAATAATGAAACAATTCCCATTTCAGTTGGATACAGAATATGCATCTGTGATTACCGACGAAGCACTCGTCGAAGGTCACGAAATTCTTTTGGCTTTAGACACTGCTGCATCCCAAACAGTTTTGGATTTGAATGTGCTCAAGATATTGGGTTATTCGGCCTCTAATCTAGGGAAACCATTTGCAATCGAAACTGCAAATGGGATGATGCCAGTTCAAATGGCTAAAGTGAAGAGCCTGAGTTCCTTGGGGATAACTCGTGCAGAGTTTGATGTATTAACCTATGATTTTTTTGAAAAAGGGCTTGTAAGTGATCAAGATGGCTTAATTGGCTTAGATTTTTTTAAGAACACAATCCTGACTATTGACTTTCAAAAGCAGTTCATCGTTGTCAAGCAGTAGTTTCCGCTATGCTTCGTGTTTTCACAAAGCACAGGAATCCAGAGTTAACCAAACCAGAAACACTCACTCTGCTGTGTGCTTGGTGAAAACACCAAGTGCAGCGAAAAACACAGATCACCCAATCACCAACTACTCAAATCAACATCCATAAATGACATTCGTCCGTCCAACCTTCCGCCACCCCGATGCGCCTATCAACGCGCTCGGCTACACCAAAAAATTCTACGAAGGCGCGCTGTCTACGCTCTGCGCGGGCTGTGGCCACGATTCCGTGAGCGGCGCCATTATTCAATCTTGTTTCGAGATGGCTGTGGAGCCGCATCGGGTGGCCAAGCTGTCTGGCATAGGGTGTTCCTCCAAAACACCTACTTACTTTCTAGCTAACTCCCACGGCTTCAACTCCGTACATGGTCGTATGCCTTCCGTAGCTACAGGCGCCTATCTGGCCAATCGCGACCTGATGTACATCGGTGTTTCGGGCGACGGCGATTCGGCATCCATCGGGATGGGCCAATTCGTACACGCCATCCGCCGCAACCTGAACATAACCTATATCATCATGAACAACGGTTGCTACGGACTCACCAAAGGCCAGGATTCAGCGACTGCCGATGTGGGCTCAATCAATAAAAGTGGCGCAGCTAACCTCTACAACGCCATTGACATGGTTGGAATGTCCTTGGAGCTGGGTGCTTCATTTGTTGCGAGAAGTTTTTCTGGCGATAAAGAACAGTTGATTCCTTTGATCAAAGCCGCCATGTCGCATCCAGGTTTTGCGCTGATTGATGTGGTGTCACCTTGCGTGACCTTCAATAACAATGTCGGTTCCACCAAGTCTTATGACTACACCAGAGAACACATTGAAGCCACCGCGGCCGTTGATTTTGTCCCATTTATGGAAGAGATAACCACGGAATACAAGGAAGGAGATTCTGTGGCGGTGCAGCTGCATGATGGGTCTACGATCTATTTGAATAAGCTATCCAAGGACTTCAATCCACTCAACCGGCATTCTGCAGTCAATAAATTGTACGAATCCAAGGCCAGCGGAGAGATTCTTACGGGTTTGATCTTTCTGGATCCTGAAAGCCGTGATTTGCACAACCTTTTGAACTCTACCGACCTGCCACTCAACACCTTGGGGAAAGCGGTGTTATGCCCAGGTTCAAAAGTATTGGAGGGTATTAATGCTGGATTACGTTGATATGGGTGTTTTTTTGGGGACAGGATTAACAGCGTTTATTCGGACAGGTGTTTGTGTCAAAAGGTTGTCGATACGGAATGTATATCCAAACCTTTAACGCGGAGGTCCTCATTTTGAAATCATGAAACACGACTACAGTCCCCTTGACCCCAATGCAATGGAAGAGGTTTGGGTACCGATCAAATAAAAGTGAAAGTGTTAAGTGGTCGCATCCCCCCAGTCATTTAACAATAAACACTTAACACTAAACACTTAACACTCACAATGAAAATCGCTCTCCTTGGTGCTGGCCATCTCGGCAAAATCCACCTCAAATGTATCCTCGCCACGGAGTGCTGGGAGTTGGCAGGTTTTTACGACCTCGACGATAAAAACGCTGAATCTGCCACTGCACAATATGGTGCAAAGCGCTACAAGTCGCTTTCCAAGCTGCTTGCCGATTGTGATGCAGTAGATATCGTAACCCCCACTCCAACGCATTATGAATTGGCGGCCAAAGCCATCCGGGCAGGCAAGCATACTTTTATTGAAAAACCCGTCACCCAGACCATTCCAGAAGGAAAAAAACTCTTACAACTTGCTGAAAAACATGGCGTTAAAGTCCAAGTTGGTCATGTAGAGCGTTTCAATCCAGCCTTTACCGCATTGGGCGGAATGGAGTTGAATCCCATGTTTATTGAAGGCCACCGCTTGGCTGCATTTCAACCCAGAGGCACCGAAGTTTCGGTGATTTTGGATTTAATGATCCATGATCTTGATTTGATCTTGCACTTAGTCAAATCGCCGGTTTCAAAAGTCAGCGCGAGTGGTGTGGCGGTATTGAGCAATACGCCCGACATTGCAAATGCGCGGATCGAATTTGCCAACGGTTGCGTTGCTAACCTTACGGCCAGTCGAATTTCTATGAAACAGATGCGGAAAATGCGGCTTTTTCAACCGGATCATTACTTAAGCCTCGACTTTTTGGAGAAAAACGCTCAAATCGTGCGGCTTTACGCGCAAGATGCAAGCAACCTCCCGCCCACAGACCAACTCATGGAATTTGATACCCCCGCAGGAAAAAAATGGCTGCAACTTTCCATGCCCGATGCAGTACCTGGGAATTCCATTCAGCGTGAATTGGAGACCTTCCACGAGGCCATTGCCTTAGATATCGACCCAATAGTTACCCTCCGAGATGGATTTGAAGCCTTGAAATTGGCCCATCGGATTTTGAAGGAAATAGAAGTTCGAAAGGGGGCTATAGCACCGCTTTAGTGGCCAAAAACGCTATTATAGTGTGCCTGAAAAATGCTCACCAGGCTCAATCCCGAATAAATTCTAACTCCTGATAACGATCTAGAAATGCGATAGAAGAAGGCTCAGCGGGTTCCCGATCATCTTGGCGGTATTTCACAACATAGTCGACACCTGCGAGTATTTCGCTACTGATACCACCAAAAGTAGGCGGAAACGGCTCGCCGCTTTTATTCGCTGAGGTACTAATGATTGGGCCTCCAAAAGCTTCAATAAGCTCGCGACAAAACTCATCGGTAGCCACTCGAATAGCTGCCGAACCATCTGGTGCCTTGATCCAATCAGGCAACCCTTGAGTATCGGAATAGATCATCGTTAAAGGCCGTTGGTGATGCGCCAGCAGCGTTTCCAGTCGGGGAGGCATCTTGGGCACAAAGCGCTTGAGCATTTCAATACTAGAGACCAGTATCACGTATCCCTTTTCAGGCACATGACCCTTGAGGTTGCTGATACGTTCTACAGAAGATTCGTGTAAGGCGTCACAACCGATTCCCCAGACGGTATCTGTAGGGTAACAGAGGATACTTCCTTTTTGAAACAGTGAAGCAATTTCAGAAATGTCGTCGCGTAGCAGGAACATAGAATACAAAATGATTTTGAAATGAGTGGAGGCTGTACTTTTGGCGGCGGCAAAGGTAGTGGCCTGTTTAACGCAACTAACTTTAGAACCCATCTTTTTATAAAAGCGTCTTCATTATTTCACCTCAACCTGAACACAAAACATGAAACGAAAAGGTACTACAGTATTCATTGCGTTTTTAGCAGTGCTTTTTTTCACAACCTTGGCAGAAGCCAAGCACATCATTGGGGGAGACATTACTTACGTTTGCCTGGGTGAAACCAGTCCCGGGGTGAAAAGGTGGCGTTTTACCATGCATATTTTTCGAGATTGCCTGGGTGGCGGTGCTGGTTTTGACCAACCTGCACCGATTGGCATTTACCAGGGAACTGAAACGAACAACTTCCTTTATAATTCTTTTTCTGTATTTTTTGATTTATATACCCCATTAGAACCTGATACACCTCAATGTGTGACCAAAATCCCATACGTTTGCGTAGAAGAGGCTACTTATGTATTTGAAGAAGATTTGCCCGTGCTAACAGACGAAAGCTACTTCATAGTTTATCAACGCTGTTGCCGAAACGAATCAATCACCAATATTATTAGCCCGGGCGACGTCGGCGCAACCTATGCCATAGAACTTACCCCTGCTGCTATGGCCGCGAGTAACAATAGCCCAGTATACGACAATTTCCCCCCAATAATTATCTGCAACAATTTGCCCTTGGTATTCGACCATGCAGCGACGGATGTTGAAGGCGATATTCTGATATATACTTTTTGCGATGCCTTGTTAGGCGGCGGCGGCATTAATAATCCGAACCCTAGCCCTTGCGATCAGGTTGCACCAAATCCACCCTGTGGCCCGCCTTTTTCACCCGTTCCGTATACCGTTCCAACTTACACTGCAACGAATCCGATGGGCGGAAATCCACAAGTGAACATCAATCCTGTCACCGGAGAAATTACAGGAACACCAACCTTGATCGGACAATTTGTAGTAGCCGTTTGTGTACAGGAATACCGCAATGGACAGTTGCTTTCTACGGTCAAAAGGGAGTTTCAATTTAATGTAACAGATTGTACGCCAGATATTGACGCTAAACTGAGCGCCGACTCGCTAACCATTTTAATGGAAGATTACACCATTAAATCTTGCGGCGATAAGACTATATTTTTTCAAAATAAGACCACAGAAGCCTCCAATGTAAAGGAAGTGGAATGGCGTTTTGATATCAATGGGACTACCGTTAGCGATAATGTGAACAAGTGGTTTACCGCTTTTACATTCCCGGACACCGGCACTTATCACGGCATGCTTTTGATCAACCAAAGCAGCGGTGCTTGCAGCGATACCGCTTTTATTCACGTTGAAATCTTTCCAGAAGTTCATGCAAATTTCGCCTATGATTATGATACCTGTGTAGCTGGGCCGGTCGTTTTTACAGACAAATCAAGAGGCGACGGAGGCATTAATCAATGGAACTGGAATTTTGGAATACCAGGCGCTTCTGGCTCAAGCAAAATCAATCCAACGTATCAATACCCAGAACCTGGCAACCACCCGGTCAATTTAAAGGTCGTGGATAAGAATCAGTGTACCGACGATACTACCGCCATAATTCAGTGGTTCCCGGTTCCCCCTGTGATAATTATACAACCAAACACTTATTTCGGATGCGCACCCTCTACCATTTATTTCAATAATCTTTCGGCACTTATTGATGAAAACTACCATATCGTATGGTACTTTGGTGATGGAGACTCCTCTGTGAATATTATCAGTCCCAGTCACCTATATAAAGAGGCGGGCGTTTACGATGTACGCGTTGAAATCACTTCACCCATTGGCTGTTTTGTTTATGCTGATTTTATAAATCTGATTACCGTGGAAGAGCCTCCAGTGGCTAATTTTTCCTGTGACCCAGATTCGGCGCTGACAAACTTCAACAACATGGTTCATTTTACGGATCAATCTGTAGGAGCAGCGCATTGGAATTGGCAAATTGGATCTGGGTTTACAACTCTTGAGCAAAATCCTGCGTTTACCTTTCTGGACACTGGTCGTGTGAAGGTTCGGCTTATTGTGACACATCCAGCGGGCTGTAAAGACTCCATTTCAAAAGAATTGGACATTCGCCCTATAATAACCTGGTACATGCCCAATGCATTCACACCCAATGGTGACGGCACAAATGACGACTTCTTTGGGAAAGGTTTTTTATACGGGGCCACAAACTTCAAAATGAGCATCTGGAATCGATGGGGAGAAGTGGTGTACGAGACCAGTAACCCTAATGACAAATGGAATGGTGAAAAACGGAACTCGGGAGGCATGTCGCCTGAAGGTGTGTACATTTATACCGTGACATTTTCCGGGCCGAGGGGGGAGAGGAGTGAATTTAAAGGTTTTGCTACTTTGGTGCGTTGAGGAACGTTATTTAAACCGCTCCAAACCCAATAAACAAACAATTCTAAAACCGTAAAATTAAATATGATCCATAACAGTATCTTCTATATCTGCGTAATTTTCGCGCTTTCACTCTTGCCTTCGCTGGTCGAAGCGCGCCACATTATTGGCGGCGACATTACCTATGAATGCTTGGGCGAAACCAGCCCGGGGATGAAGCGCTGGAGGTTTACGATGCACATTTACCGTGACTGCTTTGGAAATGGAGCCAATTTTGATGTGCCCGCAGAGTTTGCCATTTATAAAGGAACCGAGACTAACAACTCACTTTACTCCACGTTTAGCCTTAACACTTATGACTATACTAAATTGATTCCTGACACGCCACAATGCGTAACAAAAATTCCGCAGGTCTGTGTAGAACAAGCGTCGTATTCTTTTGAAACGATCCTCCCAGTGCTTACCAATGAGAGTTATTTTGTAGTTCATCAACGTTGTTGCAGAAACAATACCATTACCAATATTGTAAATCCTGGTGATGTTGGCGCAACCTATACCATAGAGTTGAACCCGGCAGCAATGGCTGCTTGCAACAATAGTCCCAGTTTTACCAACTTCCCGCCTATAATTATCTGCAACAACTTACCGCTTATTTTCAATCACTCGGCAATAGATGCGGATGGAGATTTTTTGGTCTATAGTTTTTGTGACGCGCTGGCCGGTGGAGGTAATATCACTTTCACACCCGATTTGTTCAGTTGCATCGGAGCCAAGCCTACCCCACCCTGTCCGCCTCCCTTTGATATCGTGCCCTATGCGGTACCTAACTATACCGCACTTAGCCCTGTTGGCGGAGACCCTAAAATTACAATTAACCAAGTTTCGGGTATAATTACTGGAACGCCACAAATTATAGGGCAATTTATAGTAGCCGTTTGTGTTCAAGAATTCCGAAACGGCCAACTGCTTTCTACGGTGCAGCGCGAATTTCAGTTCAACGTAGCGGATTGCACCCCGGATATTGATGCCAAGTTAAGCGCAGATTCCCTGACTGTCAATGTAGAGGACTATATCATCAAATCTTGTGGCGATAAGACGATTTTCTTTGAAAATAGAACCACCGAAGCAAGTAATGTTCAGGATGTTGAGTGGCGCTTTGACATCAATGGAACAACCGTGAGCGATAATGTGAACAAGTGGTTCACCGCCTTTACATTTCCAGATACTGGCTTGTATCAAGGAATGCTTTTGATCAACCAAAGTAGCGGCCAGTGTAGCGATACGGCTTTCATCTATGTGCGCATTTTCCCGGAAGTGCATGCCAGTTTTGCATACGACTATGATACTTGCGTAGCTGGGCCGGTCATTTTTACAGACCAATCTACTGGAGAAGGCATTATTACCCATTGGAAATGGAAATTTGGGGAACCTGGAGCGACTTCCAGTCAACCAAACCCCTCCTATCAATATACTTCCCCTGGAAACCAGGCCGTAAACCTCAAAGTGGTGGATATGAATACCTGCTCAGATGATACTACGGTGGTGATCCAATGGTTTCCGGTACCGCCGGTTATTATTATTCAACCCAGTAGTTATCTTGGTTGCGTTCCGGCAGATATCTTCTTCGATAATCTTTCTACGCCGATTGACGATAGTTACAACATCGTCTGGTTTTTTGGAGATGGCGATACGACACATAATGTGATCAGTCCGAACCATTTGTACAACGTAGAGGGGGTTTATGATGTGCGCGTTGAAATCACCTCGCCTATTGGATGCTACATTGATGCGGACTTCCCGAATCTAATCCGGGTAGAGCCGAGACCAACCGCCGCCTTTACCTGTGATCCAGATTCTGCCTTGTCAAATTTTAACAATACGGTTCGTTTCATTGATCAATCCATTGGTGCCGCATATTGGAACTGGCAACTCGGGCCAAATTTCACCACCTTGGAACAAAGCCCAACCTACACCTTCCTCGATACTGGTCGGGTAAAAGTTCGGCTTATTGTAACACACCCTGCTGGTTGTAAAGATTCCATTACCAAAGAATTGGATATTCGGCCTGAAATCACTTGGTACATGCCAAATGCCTTCACCCCTAATGGCGATGGTACCAATGACGATTTTTTTGGCAAAGGTTTCCTCGATGGGGCAACTAACTTCAAAATGACAATTTGGAACCGCTGGGGAGAACTGGTATTTGAAACGAGTAATCCAAACGACAAATGGAATGGCGAAAAGCGAAATTCCCACGGAATGTCGCCCGAAGGCGTATATGTTTACGTAGTTATCTTTACCGGGCCTCGAGGCGAAACCAACGAATTTAAAGGCTACGCGACTTTGGTGCGATGAAGCAACTTGAGTAAATAAAAAACAGACGATGCAGAAAACAACCCTAGCCATGCTTTTTGGGCTGGCCATTTTATCCCTATTTTCTTGTGTAAAACCCCGAATCTATCGAGCAGAACTGGCGGCCAGGGCAGCAGCAGAGGGCCGTGAAAAAATTTTGGTGCAAGAACTTTTAGAACGAAGGAAAGAAACGGCTCAACTCACTAAAAACACTGAGACCTTAGCGCGCGACCTTGGCAAACAGGACACAGAGATTGCAAATCTGAAAGAACAGCTCGCCAATACTACCCTTTCAATGGGCGAATCTGCCAGCAAATTAGCTGGAGAAAAAACCGCCCTGGAGAAAAAACTAACGGCCATCAATACAACTCTTGACTTGCGAAATGCCTTAATTAATAAGGTGAAATCTGTGCAGGACAAGCGGAAAGCAATTCTCTCCGGGCTCGAAACTGATTTGGTAAAGGCCTATTTTCCACAAAGTAGTGCCGGCGTTACGGCTATCTCTGAAGGGGAATCCATCCTGCTTACCTTACCAGATGCTGCGCTTTTTGACGCAGGAGGCGTGATTATCAGTCTAAAAGGGAAAGAGCTACTCGCGCCCCTTGCGGAATTTCTGGCAGCAAGGCCGGCCCTTTCCGTAGAATTGATCGCATACACCGACAACGTGCTTCCTCCAAAAGAAAAAGCGTTAAAGGACACCTGGGACTGGAGTTTGGCGCGCGCCACCAACGCAGTTCGAATCCTTATCCGCGATTTTAACGTGAATGCAAATCAAATCACGCCGATCGGAAAAGGTGAATTCTACCCGGTCACCTCCAATGAAACGCCAGAAGGCCGACAAAAAAACCGACGCACAGTGGTGGTACTACGACCGATCTTGCCTTCTGTGCCAACAGCAGAGTGAGTTGCGGGTTGTGCCAGAGCTTGTCATTAATTGTCTACTTTAATGAAAATTCAAATGCCAAGCCCTGGCACAACCAATCAACCAATCACTAACCTCAAATTTGCGCGCCCTTTTACGGTTTGAATTTGGAGGTAATAGACGCCAGAGGGCAATTGTTCAAGATCAAAATCATATCGATTTTCGCCTTTTGTGACCGCTATTTTTTGAGTCAATACGGAAACTCCGAGGGCGTTTATAATGGACAAATCGGCGGGCAAATTTTCAGTTGCATGCATTGTCAAGCTAAATTGCCCTGCATTTGGGTTGGGCGAAACCGCAAAACGCCAAGCCTCTTGTTCCAAATTAAGGCTGGAAACAATGATTACAGGCACTTCGTTCTCCATGAAGATGGTATCACATATTCCCGTTACCGATAGCCCGACCACATAGTTTCCTGACGAATTCACCTCAAAAACATAGGGGCTGGTATTGGCCCCCACAGCTGCACCGCCATCGAGTGTCCAATAATAGCTGACGGAGTTTTGGGTTGTGTTAGTACAGATAATGCTGTCTCCTATCACCTGAGTTGTAAAGGAAGGATTGCCCAATCCGAATTTTACCAGAACCGTAAATAGGTCACTAAGGGTAACACTTCCCACCTCATTTTCAAGGATCAAGGTGGCAAAATAGACTCCAGGTGTAGCGTAAGTAACGAGCGGCTCCATTTGAAAAGACTCCGAAGGCGTTCCTCCGGGAAAAAACCAGTGCCAGATATCTACGTGATCAGCACTAATGACTACCGGCTTTAATTCAAGTGGGCTACAGCCTTCATTTGGGTCTGCATAGGCGAAAGCGCTGGGCAATTCGCCTACAATTTGTACCATTTGAGTAAAGGTGTCTTTGCCACAATCATTGGTAGCTATGAGCTTTACTAAGTACGACCCTGCATTATCATATTCATGAAAAGTCTGAAAAATCTGGCCACTTTCGGTTTGGCCATCGCCAAAATCAATGAAAACATTGGTAACGCCGCCAGTACTTTCATTGCTTAACGATACAGCCCATCCTCCAATAGGATTTGGGGTAAAAAGTGCCTTTGGTGGCTCACTGCAGGCAAAACATGACACCCCGGAAAGATTGCAAAACGTGACCTCAAAACCAATTACAGAACCATTATCATCTGCTTGATTGTCAAATACCCGGAGTGTCCAGTCACCAGTGACAGTGCCTAGATTAAAATCCTCCAAACACCCTGAGGCTGGGTAATACACCCCAGAATAGGCGCCTGATTCTCCCCAAGTTTGATTACTGTTCCAGGTTGCCGTGAAGCCCGGATCGGGACTTGCAGGATACCCGCAAGGCACAAAGCCAACATTCCAAGCGGTTAGTGCGGTAGAACCCCAAAAACCACTCGGCCCGATCAACCGAACAGACTGGCCCGCAGGCGAAATAAGATCCATGGAAATATCTCCAATATATTCATGCTCAAATGCTACACGAACTCCGCAGACCCCCTGATTGGAGGCTGCCAAATCATTTTTATCAGCATTCAAAACTGAAAAATTAAAGTCGCCAAAAAACAGGTTAGGAATATCATTAGGGCAGTTATTGCAGCCACAAACAATCACGCCTGACACCAGCTCATCTGCACCGGCATCTCGAAGACCAAGACGAAGATCTCCGTCAAAATCGTCGTTGGGCAAGCCAAAATTTAATGGCAGCGCGTTGTATGCAGGTGAATTTTCAGAAGCCAGGTGGAAATTTCGTCCCGCGAAATCTACGAATTCAAGGTCGCCGGGTGCCTTTATATTGAGCTGGTCGTTGAGTGCTCCCCCACCAATATTTTGGACAAATTTGGTTAAATCTATTTCGCCTTCAAGGATGAGGATATTACCTTCTGCCGAAATTGGGGATTGATTCCCATCAATAAGCAGCGGAGCACTTTGAGTAGAATGGAGCGTGTTGTTTCGAACTAAGGTATTGATAGGTTCAGAACCTGAAGCCGGAAAAGGTATTCCTCCCAAATACCGTACAGGACTTCCTGAAACATCATAAATTATATTGTTAAAGATCGAGAGCGGTTCAATTCCTGCAAGAAAATCTACGCGATACAAAATACCGCCACCTGTACAATCAAAGATTTTGTTGCCCGTAATGGTGGCTGAAGAATGCACGAAAATACCTGCTCCATTTGAATCAACAATATGATGAATTGTATTCCCAATGATCCGGGCATCCGGGCCTTGCCAGTTGATTCCATATATTGGTAATCCAGAAAGAAAATTAACATGGCTAATCTCATTGTTTTGAATCACCGCATTATTCACTTGGGAGCGACCTAATATGCCATTAAGGTTTGTGCTGGTGATGGTATTGCCCTGAATATCCGCTGCGCCAATCGATGCTAAATCAATAAGGGCAGTTAAATATGGCCTTGGCACCTGCATGCAACTATCAAAAGTACAGTCAATTATTTTGATCGACTGGAAAATGGCAGCATAAATGGCATTCCCGTTATCCAATTCAAGCGAATCAGTTAATACCCTGTGGAAATCATTGTTTACAATCAACAACTCAGAATTGCCAGCATTTACGCCAATAGCATGGATACCTACACCTACATCTTGGATGCTGCATGTATTTATTTCACCAACATCCATGCTCAAAAGTTTGATGGCCGTGCCCAAAATTTGCGATATTTGGCAATTAAGCATAATAACAGCACCAAATTCGCCTTGAACCCCAATGTTGGCATTCCGTATTGTATCTTCCACTAAATACACTTCGCTACTGTAGGTAAAAATGGCTGTACCATTTATATCTTCAAAAGTGCAGTTAGAAACAAGCGCTCCAGATCCTTCTATCCAAAGTGCCACACCGTCAATGCCAATAAATCGGCAATTTTTGAAGGTAACAAAGTCATTGGCAAAGGTGATGAAAACTGGATCCGTAAAAGTGGTGTCCTGGTATGTTTGAGCTTGATTACCAACAAGAAAAAAGAGACTCGCGAAGGCGGTCAGGAAAAGTTGTTTCATAATAAATCGAGTAGTGAGATTGGCTTGGTCTTTGTCTGCAAAATCATTGCCACAAAGCCACAAATGTCGGCTTTCTGCCTAGCACTTTATAAGGTGCTTGCGCGGAATTCTTCCAACAGATGGTATTACTCGCCCAATACACCTGCTGCCCATTGTAACGCAGCTTCTGCTTTTCGCAACTCGCTGAGCAGTTTCAGGTATTTTAACTGCGCGTCCAGCCAGCGTTGCTCCCGGGTATTCACCAAAAAGATAGAGCTTTCGCCAATGGAAAACTTTTCGTTTTCACCATCAAGTAATCGGCGGTAATTGGTTGTTATGTCGCGAAAAAGAGCGGCTTGCGTGCGCAGGTTGGTCAGATCATTGGCATACTGCTGAACCTTGACTTCTACCATTTGGCGTTTTTGCTGCAGTTCAAGTTCTGTCTGAATGATTTTTAGCTGGGTTACTTGCCAGTCGCCACGTGCTTTGCGGTTCAAGATGGGGTAGCTAAAATCCAGTCCCCATTTTATGTCATTGGCTAACATCGCGGGACCATCAACAGAAGCCGTTGGGAAAAATTGCCAACCACTTCCAAGCAGGTTATAACTCAGGTCAAGTACTGGTTTGCGCTTTTCATTTTTGAGGCGGAGCTCCGTGGCTAGTTGGCGAAGTTTGACCTCATACAGACGCAACTCTGGATGTCTGGCGCGTGCTGTTTGCCTTAAAGACTCCGCATCTAGTAGCATTCCGGCCCCAATATCTAAGTTTAAAAGCGCGGGTGCATCAGGAATGTTTTCAGGTGCAAGCACTTGATTATCCCCACTCCATAAAAATACGGAAAGCTCCAAGTCTGCATTTTGAGCATCCACACGGGCAAACTGCAGTTCCACAAGTCGGTTTTGTATCTGGATGAATGTTTCCAATGTATCAAATGCTGATCGTTCCCCTTGCAGGAAACTTTGACGAAGGCCTTCGTGTCTGACTTCAGCTTGAGCCAGCGCATCCACCACGATCCCTACGGCATTTTTAGCATAATTCCAGGTCCAATATGCTTTATTGGCCTCCAGCATCAGGTCATTGCGGGCAGCAAGGCGTTCGGCCTCGCCCATTTCCAGCCCAGCACGAGCAAATTGAAGCCCAGCCCTTCGTTCGTCAAAAAACAAACCTTGCCCCAGTGTCCAAACGAAGCCAAAACTGGCTTGGCCGTTCGCTGGCAAAGTGCTTTCGCTATTCAAGAAGTTTCCTGAAGCGAGGTTATAGGCGCCTTTGAATTCCAAACCTGCCCATGTTGGCACTTTCAAGCCCGCTTCGGTGTATTGGAAATAGGTTTTTCCGTTGAAATTTTTGCCCGAATGTTCCGCAAATGCCTTAGGGTCAAACCCGCCCTTTGCTCGGAGTAGCATTGCGCTGGCCTGGTCTCGATATAAGTCGGCCTGTCGTGCCAAGGGGTGATTTTCAATTACTTGTTGGCGAAATGCTGGATATTCAAGGGTTTGAGCAGGCGATGAAAAGGGCAGCAGGAAAAGGGCTAAAACGCAAGTCGTGACGACAAAATTAGGTTTGTTCATTTTTTGTCCTCCTTTGCCTTGTTGCCTGAGCCTGGCATGCTTTTATACAGATCGGGAGGAAAGCCATTGATTACACGCCAGAGTTCGTACCAAACCGAGACATCGCTGAGTAGTGCAATGCCTTTTGCGCCGCCGCCGGGTAAAATTGCGCTTGGCCATGGGTGATCAGCGGCATCTGGAGAAACGAGGACGCGGAACTTGCCATTTGGACTGATATTACGGTC